>VAOY01028060.1_pt1 | contig 13291 bp, 9 predicted proteins | sample 3393881 | NCBI WGS metagenome assembly VAOY01 (sample SAMN08290430, study PRJNA428436) | hydrothermal vent metagenome | isolation source: Deep-sea hydrothermal vent chimney | place: Indian Ocean: Southwest Indian Ridge
AACCAATGTCATGCTGGCGGTCGTCACCTTCGGCCTGGTTATCTATTCGACATTCCTGACCAGAAGCGGTGTTCTGGAAGGGGCCAGTGTTCACACATTTGGTGCAAGCGTCGTGGGCACCTGGCTGGGTCTCTGGGTGTTCAGCATTGTGATTTACGGATCTTTCAAACTCTACGCGGTGAAAGAGCAGGTCATTGGTGAGAAACTGGACGAACCGGTCTTCAGCCGCGAGGTTCTGCTGGTAGTTGGTACCATTGTGCTGATCATGTTGACGGCAGTGATAGGACTGGGTACCTCAGCTCCGATCTTCAGCCGGCTGTCCGGCGGTGAGGGTGCCGCCGTGGACATCTCATTTTATGGCAGAACCACACTTCCTCTCGGAATCCTTCTGGCTTTCAGTTTAGGGATCTCAGTACTGATGCCGTGGAAGGGGATGGGTTCCACTGACAAGGTGACTTTGTGGGCATCGACAGCAGGTGCACTGGCAGGAATGGTTGTTGCGTTCCTTATGGGAGTCAGTGGTCTGCTTCTCATTCTCTTTGTCGGAGGCAGCAGCTTTGCCCTGATAGTCAGCGTCGTGAAACTGATCAACACACTGAGCCGGCAGAGCTGGCGTGCCGCCGGCGGACCCATTTCACATCTTGGAGCGAGCCTGATGCTGATCGCGATAATAGCCTCAACCACGGGCAGCAAGCAGAAGGCGGATCTCATATACCAGACCCCGACAATGGTTCAGGGGTATGAACTTTCTTTTACCGGCTGGAGGCCGGAACCGGGTGAAAAGCGCTCCGCCGTTGTCACAATGAAGGCTCCCGGTTCTTCGACTCTAAAGGAGACTTATCCGAAATTATATCAGCAGTACGGTGGGGGGCAGATGCACTGGCGGGCCGAACCCCATATTGAACGCAGTCTTACGAGTGACCTGTATATTGCTCCCGCTCAATATCTGCCTCCGGAGCAGGCAGTAGCCGGTACCGGGGAACTCGTCACTCTGGCCAAGGGTGAAAGCGCCGAATTCAACAGCTTCACTCTCACTTTCGAAGAATACGACATGGGCGGCCATACAGATGAAAGTGGAATGCAGGAAACCGACGGTTCGATCGGTGCCCGCGTCAGAGTGGACCGCGACGGAGCCAGTGAAACCATAGTTCCGAGGATGGCATTTGGAGGTACTGCTGCTCAACCTGCCGTGGCACTGCCGTGGGAGAGTGATCAGCAGGTGCGCCTGCAGTCCCTTAATGCCGACCTTGGTACAGTTACACTGCTGTTCAGCGGCGGCTCCACGTCCCTGGATAACCGGAGTATTGGTGGAATTCTCACGGTGGAACTCAGTATAAAGCCGCTGATGAGTATTCTCTGGTTTGGAGTGATCCTGGTTCTTCTGGGTGGCGGGCTGGCCGTATGGAGGCGGGACCTTCAACTGAAAAGTTAGTGCTGCGTGACATGACACTGGATGTATGTTGAGGCAGTTATACCGCTTTTTCAGCTGAACAGATAAATAAAGATAATCAGACCCGATTTCCTATTGTGAATACATTCACGTAATACTTATAATGAATTCGACCGTATATGCCTGCCGGTGCAATCAAAACCGTGCCGGGAGGCAGTACCGATCGGAGGTAGTAAATTCTCACCATGTAACATATGAATGAGGACTCATGCACAGCAAGAAACAATACTGGTTGACAGGTATCCTGGTGATGGCGGTCTCTTCCTTCGGCCTGATGGGCTGTGAGGAAGACAAGGTCGCTGAACCGGATAACTATGCACCTGTGATTGCCTCTATTACTGCTTCTCCGGACACCATGATCAATCGTGGTGGCACGGTAACACTGATTGCCGTTGTCACTGACGAAGATGGTGATGCGATTAACTACGAGTGGAGCGCACTCAGCGGTACGTTCAGCGCCACTGACGATGACACCGTAACATGGACGGCCCCCGATGATGTCGGGGTCGTGACCATCAATCTGGAAGTTGATGATGGTCAGGCCATCACAACCGGTTCTCGTGACGTCGGTGTTGAAGTCTACGTGCCCGCGGTCCAGCCGTACTACGTTGGTATGCAATCCTGCGTTTGTCACTCATCTGTGGTAACCGCGTTTGAAGCTACCAACCACGCCACCGCCTTCGACAGGAAGAAAGAAGAGGAAGGCGACGGATTCTCATCCTACTGCTACCGTTGTCACACAGTTGGTAACGACACCTCGATAGACAACGGTGGATACGACGAGAACCCGGTCTCCGAACTCGAAGGCATTCAGTGCGAAAACTGTCACGGTCCCGGCAGCGCTCACATCGCCAGCCAGAGCGCCGATGATATCACTGTGTCGAACGTGGAAGATCAGTGTGCGGGCTGCCACGTCAGTTCCAGGAACAACACCTGGGCCGACTGGGAAGTTCACAACCATAACGTCGGTACCACAATCTACGAAGGCTCTTATTACTCGGGTTGTGGTTACAGGTGTCACACCGGGCAGGGTTATGTCGAAGAGGTATCGGGAGCAGCGTCTTCCGACACCACGTTCGCTTCGATCAACTGCGTTACCTGTCATGATCCCCACGACAACACCAACGAACACCTTGTCCGTAAATATCCCTCTGGTGTAACTACACCTTATGGAGACGTCGTCACCGACGGTGGACTGGGCAATCTCTGTCTGGGCTGTCACACCGGTCGACGCAGTGTGACTGATGTTGCGGATCAGGTAAGTACCGGTTCTTCTCACTTCGGACCACCCCATGGCAACCAGGGAGCGTTCCTCTATCCGGAGGTCTTCTTTGACGTCTGGAATGGAGCATTTACCTGGTCCAGCACGCAGCACATGCAGATAGAAGACTCTTGTGTGTCGTGTCACATGGTCGGACACGACGGGGTAAACCAGTACGGCAACCCCCTAACGTCCGAACATGCATACGAGCCGGATGTTGAAGCATGCGAGCCGTGCCACGGTGTACTGACTACCTTTGATGATGTTATCGCCAAGGAGGATTTTGACGGTGACGGCACCATTGAAGGAGTCCAGAGCGAAGTCACCGGTCTGAGGACTGTTCTGGAGAATGCGATCATCGCAACCGGCATCGACAGCCTTACTACACTCGGGCTGAAAACTGTGGTCGGTCGCGACAGTACCGATGGTGTGTGGGACACGGTGAACGCCAATGGTGTCTGGTGGCCGTCACAGATCAGAGGCGCTGCGTTCAACCTGCTGGCTGTTGAGTACGATCAGAGCAATGGTGTTCACAACGCGGCCTTCACGGTCCAACTGCTCCAGCAGTCGTACAAGTACCTGACCGGTAACGATGTTGCCGGCGCGTACATGCTGATGCCGGGGGAACGCTGATCGCCTGCAGTTGAGTAATAGACGTCTTTTCAGGCGTTACGCATGACAGCGGGTCCCTGCTCGAAAGGGCGGGGACCCGTGTCATTTAAATGCCTGCTCTCACTCTGCTTATCTCTCACGCAGACCGGTGCTTGAGATCCGGATGGATCTCAATGATTATCCGGTGGTTTCCGCGAACAGGCTCCTGGTGTCATGTCAGGTGACAAACATCGGCACCGAGAGTGATGCCGGGCCCGGCCCTGCAAGGCGCGGCGACGAGGCATAGCGGTGGCTATGGCGAGGAGGTGGAACGCTGCCGGTCGGGATTCGGCGCCGGTCGAATGCGACGGTTGTCGCGTGACAGGGCACTAGTGGGTGAGTTACTTGCTTTCTTCTGCCCGGTCGTGTTCGTCAGGATCCTGTCCTTCATATTTGCTGGGGCACTTGGTAAGGACCTGGTCGGCCTGAAAACGAGTTCCGTCGAAAGTTCCCATGGCAACGATCCCGATGGCATCATCGAAGGTAGAGGGCTTTACGCCGTCGTAGGCGATCAGAAAAGTGTCGCCTGTGTCTGACTCGATCATGTAGAAAAGGAAGGTTCGGCTTTCATCGTCACTGTACCATGAGAGCCGGTCTTCCCTCAGGTCGCCGGTTATCTGTACGCTTTTCCCCTCTGCCGCACGGGCTTCGGCAAAGCTCATATAGGGGGTAAGGGTCTGCTGGAAAGCGCTGAGGCCCAGGTATGAGAATCCAGCCAGTGCTATTACTCCGATTATTATCCTGCTCTTTTTCATTCCTGTATCAGTCCAGATTATTCGGAAGCTGTATCAGCCTCTGTATCGATTTCTGATTGTGACCTTTCTGCGGTCCGGGACTTGCCGGCCAGTGTTTTTTCGAGGTTGTGCAGCCTCCGGTCCAGCCTGAAGACCCACAGGAAGATCCCGGCCCAGATAATCACAATCACAATGGATGCATACATCAGATCACTCATCAATTACCTCCCGTGCAATTCTTCGCAGGCGGGTGCCGATATTGAATATCCAGAAGAAGAACATTGTCTGACCGATCAGCCCTGAAAAAAGGACCATCCGCATGTCACCGTCCATCCCTCCTCCTCCACCGGTGTTGATGATGGGATCTGGATGGAGACTGGCCATTATCCTGGGAACTACGAATACCAGGTAAGGGACGGTGATGAAGGCGACGATGTTGTAGACACTTCCGAGAACCGCCCGTCGTTCGGGATCCTCCACGGCCGATCTCAGGGCGAAGTAGGCCCCGTAGATAAGCAGCAGTACTATGATGCTCGTTTCCCGCGGATCCCAATTCCAGAAAACTCCCCACGCTTTTTTCGCCCACATGGCCCCGCTTATGGTGGCCAGCAGTGCAAAGAGAAGGCCGATTTCCGCTGCAGAGACGGCCCGGTCATCCCATTTCAGATTCCGGCTCTTCAGATACCCGATCGAGCATACCATCGCTGTCGTAAATGCGAGTACGCAGATCCATGCAACCGGAATGTGGAACCAGGCGATGCGGCTGGTCTCTCCCAGGTTCATGGAAGGAGGGATCCAGTTGAACGCCGCCCAGGCATGGACCGCTATCCAGACTCCGATGAGAATCTGCCACCAGCGGATATTCTTTTTTTGATTCCCGGCAGGTGTCAAACCTGCACTCCTTTGCTGCAGGGTTTTCCGGATGGGTACTGCTTAGGGAAACTAACTTTCCCAGACGCTGTCAAAAAGCAGAAACGAAGCAGTTATCATTGCTCCTGCAAATCCCAGAAGGCCCAGCAGGTCCCTTGAAACCTGTTCCCATGTACCCCCCTCGAAAGCGAAGGTGGTTGTCCTGACGAGAAGCATCAGCAGGGGGAGCAGTACCGGGAATGTCAGCGCGCCGAAGAGAGGTCCCTTGACACGTACCTTGGAGATTATCGCTGATATGATTGTGGAGCCTCCCGCCAGCCCCAGCAACCCGACACCGAGAACGGCGATAAAGAGGAAAGGGGAGGGGACCGATACCGACATCAGCATGATATAGAGGGGCACCAGCAGGATTGCGAGCAGGAGCATCAGCAGGCAGTTGAAGGCCAGCTTTCCGCCGAATACGACAGAAGGATTTGCAGTAAGTCTCAGAGCGAGCGCGGTCTTCGTCTCCTCCTCCTTGACGAAGGTGCGCGAGAGTCCGACACTGGAGGAGAAGAAGAGAACAATCCACAGCAGGCCGGCTTCGAGGACGGGATCCAGAGCGGTACTGCCGACTGCATAGGATACAACGGCGAGAGTCACCAGGGCGAACATGCCAACCGCAGTGGAAGCTGCTGCCACTCTGACCTCTGTGAGCAGGTCCTTTGTCAGTACGGCCCACGCCTGCCTGATCCACCCGTCGTTGCGCTCAGCCGAGGTCGACACGTTCGTTTCCCAGTTCTATCTCACGAGTATCGTTGGTAGCGATGATTACGAGGACGCCACGCTCGCTGGAACTTCGGACTATGTCACCGGAGAGGATGAATCCGTCGCGGTCGAGCGTAATACCAGGTTCGTCAAGTACGAGAGCGTCGGGTTCACCCTGCAACGCGAAGGCCCATTTCAGGCGCTGTTTCATTCCGGAAGAATAACCGCTGACCTGGTCGTCACCACGACCCTGCAGGCCAACCCTCTCCAGGATATCTTCCACTGCCTGATCGCTGTGCCGGAGCCCAAGAAGGCTGCCGAAGAACAGCAGGTTCTCTTTTCCCGTCAATTCCTCGTAGAGCGCCATCTCCGGGCTCAGAAAACCCAACCCTCTGCGACGTCTGGCGGCATCCCATTCGATCCCATCCTCAATCCAGCGAACGCGGCCGCTGCTCGGCCTTTCAAGACCTGCTATGCATCGCAGAAGGGTGCTCTTGCCCACTCCGTTTGGACCTGTAATTACAAGCACACTGCCGGCATGGACCTCAAGGTTGAAGTCAGAAAGCACACGGCGGACGCCGTAACGCTTGTGGAGTGATTCTACGTTCAACTGAAGCATGGAACACAAATCATATCCGGTTAAACCCGGCAGACAACCAGAGAATCAATGCCGGCTCGAATATTATTCTTCGCTCTGCTCTGTAATCGCTTCAAGATCGTTGAAGTCATCCGCAAGTTCTTCTTCGTACCAGCGGGCATGGTGTTCCCGAACAGCTCTCCTGGTCATCTTGCCTGTGATCCAGGCCCAGTTCATCGGGTACTCGCCGGGGTAGAAGATTACGAAGAAGAAGTGCCATACGATGATCGCAAGCGTGGCCAGCCATGCTTCGTAGTAGTGAATGGTCTGAGATGCCGTCACGATCCACGACGGGAACACCTTGACTGCCGTCTCCGGGAACCAGAGCACGAAACCGGTGAGGGCCATTATAACCGTTCCCCATATCAGGGCCCAGTATTCGGCTTTCTGTGTGTAATCGTAGCGGCCGTGTCTCGGCTTTTCCTTGCTGAATCCGAGATAGTACCACATGGTGGTTTTAACGTCAGTAATATCGCGGAAGGCAGGCAGCATGGCATGGAATTCTTTCTTCCCTCTCCTGTTGAAGATTATGTAGTAAAGGTGGTGGAAGGATGTTCCCAGCATCACCACTGCAAACACTCTGTGCAGGAATGCCCTGCCGGGTTCTGTCATGCCGAGTTTGACCAGCAGCTGAACCCATCCAGCGTCAGGGGACCGCAGCGCAAAGCCCGTTATTACCAGTCCGATAAAAGAGATCAGCAGCGCCATGTGCTGGACGATCTGCAGGCGGTCGAGCCGGGTGATCGATTCCTCTGTCTTGATTTCTTTCTTCTTCTTCCTCAAGTAGTGGATGAGGATAATCAGGTTGTGCAATCCCATACCACCGATAGTGAATGCGATCAGCAGGATATAGAAGATTCTTATGACACGGTCGATCGGATTGGTGGTTATCGAAGTTTCAGCGTGAGTGTAGCTGTGCACGAAGGGCTCGGTTGCGTCGGGATGGCAGGTCTGGCACGTTGCCACCAGATTGTCGGCATGGATTGAAGATTCAGGCGCTGCTGCAGGAAGAACAAGATGTGCCGTATGGCAGCTTACACAGGTGGCCGCATTTTCATAACCCCTCTGTGCGGTCCACCCGTGGTAGCTGTCGGTGTACGATCCGATGACACCTGCCTGCAGGCTGTACTTGGAGATAATCGTTGGATCGTCGTGGCAGTTGCCGCAGGTCTCGGTTGCGATTTTTCCTGCATGGGTTGTCGCTTCGTCATCCCCGGGTGAAAGTATAAGATGCTCTCCGTGGCAGTCATTGCAGGTCGGACTGTCGGCCACACCGGCCATAAGCGCCAGCCCGTGGATCGACCTGTCGTATTCTTCCTGGACATCGGAGTGACACCGGCCGCAAGTTGCCGAAACGTTCAGTGGATTGATCATCGATTCGGGATCTGCCGGACCTTTAAGATTGTGGGTGCTGTGACAGTCGGTGCAGGTTGCGGCCCCGCCAAGTCCACCCAGGACATTGACGCCGTGAATCGACTGTGCATAGGCCGCGAATGGTTGCGGCAGTTTAACGAGCTCGTTTGTGAGCAACCCGGATGTTCCGTGACATCTGGCGCACGTTATCTGGACGTTCGCATGGTTGACTCTCGATTCCGGATCTGAAACGGGCAAAATATCGTGAGAACCATGGCAGCTTGCACAGGTCGGGGCTCGGTCAAAGCCACGAGCCAAAGCATAGCCGTGAAGACTGGAGTTGTATGTTTCAGCGACGTCATCATGGCACATTGAACAGTTGACCGCTGCCAGTTCTTCGGCATGCGGATAGTCCTCAATACCCATCAGATCCTGGTGGCAGTCCACACAGGTTATCCCCAGTGTGCCGTGTATGGACCCATCCATCTGCTCCTGAGTAACAACCAGCCGGTCCGCATTCTCCATGCCTTCAAAAATGGAACCCTCGGAATGGCACATGAGACACATCTCGTTGTCCTGTGCCCGGGCAGGAGAGCCGATACCCTGCAGAATGAAAGATAATATTACCGGGAGGATGATCCTGTGCGCTTGAACAGGGATGTGCATGATGTGTCTCTCCAAATGAACTGGAAGATTCAGTCAAGCAGTTGGGCGCTGTCCTGACTATATAGTGAAACTTTTCACACTTGTAAAGATTTCTTTACCGGTACCAGAAAAGCATCGTGAAAATGATCAGGAAGATAATTATCAGACCGAGTCCGAGGGCAGTGAATCCGAAGATCTTCATCCCTTTTTCCACGTTGGGCGGGTACGGTTCAACCAGGTGATCATCCAGTTTGCCGCCGGCTACCAGATCCTCATACTCACCCGGTTTATCGTGCTTCAGTTCCTCAACTGAGATCCGGCCGGTGAACATGACAGGGTCCATCGGGAACTTGTCGAGCCGGAAATGGGTGTTGAAGAAGTGGACGGTGAAGATGAAGCCCACTGCCAGCAGGGCCTCATCGCTGTGGATGATGGCGGCCACGTTCACAGCCTGGCCCGGAATGATGATCGTGAAGAACTCGGGGAACCAGAGGATGAGTCCTGTCGATCCGATTATGACCATCCCCCAGAAAACGGCAAAATAGTCGAACCTCTCCCAGTAGGTGAACCTGTCGTATTTCGGTCTGGGGCCCTTGCCGAAGAACCACTTGAGGGACTGTATAAGCTGTCTGCCGTCTGTCCTGCTGAAAAGCATCGAGTTCTTCGAGAGAATGAACTGTTTCCAGCTTATTCCCTGACTCTTCTTCTGTTTTCTCACATCCCACAGATGGATCAGGAAGATCACTATCAGAACCGTTGCTCCCATCCGGTGCAGCAGACCCATCGAATCAAAGCCACCGAGCAGGTTCGAGGTGATCTGTGCCCATTTCATATAGGAGAACTTCAGCGCCATGCCCGTAAGGGCCAGAGTTATAAAAACTATCATCATCACCGCGTGAAGGGTGCGCTGGAAGGTTGTAAAACGTCTATACAGTTTCTCACCAGGTTGCGGTCTGTGCTGTATCCTGTACTCGGGTGAGCGCCAGAGACGGTAAAGCCATGCCAGTGTATGGAACATGGCAAATGTAAGAGTGCCTACCAGCAGCAGAGTCATACTCCAGAATGCCAGCCATAGATAAGGGTATTTGTCCGGATCATGGTGTGTTGCGTGCGTCAGATACCCGGTGAACTTCCTGTTCGCCGCCGGATGGCATTGGGCGCAGGTCCTGACGATATTCCGCCGGCTCAGAGTGGAAGCCGGCGCCGCAACCGGGAGAATGTTATGAGTGCCGTGGCAGTCGTAACACTTGGCAGCCCCGGCATCACCCAGACGGGAAACTTTACCGTGGTAGGTGTCGAAGAAGGTCTCTGACTCCTCCGTGTGACACCTCCCGCACTGGTCCATCATGGTCAGCCTGAAGTCCGCCCTGTCGGTTCTGCTGATGTTATGGGATGTGTGACAATCATCGCATGTAGGCAGTTTAGAGTGATCCTCCACATCGGAATTCTCCGGCCAGTGGATGCTCATCTTGAACTGCTCTTCAATGCCATGGTGACATCTGCCGCAGGTGTCGGCGACATTGTCTGTATGAATGCTCGACTCCGGATCGTCGGGAGGCAGTGGTTTGTGAGCGGTGTGACAGCTGGAACAGGTCGCGGTAACCACGAGGCCGCTTTCAAACAGTCCCGTGCCGTGGATGCTCATTTCGTAACTGGCGACTATATGCGGTATCTCTGAATGCCTCCTGACCGCGGCTACCTCTCCTTCACGATGGCATCGAGCGCACAGGGCAGGAACATTGCGTGGAAAAGTCGGGGAGGTCGGGAGAAGCTTGCTCATAGTTGCGTGATCGTCATGACAATCGAGGCATACAGGTGCTTCTGAGTGGCCTTCGGCGGCCAGCCGGCCGTGCATGCCTGTCGTGTACTGCTCAACTTCATCCGAGTGGCAGATGCTGCAGTCAACGGCAGTGTTTATCGTTTCGCAGGGACGCACCTTGGATGAGGTGACCTCGGTGTGGCACTGCGCGCAGGCAGTACCGGAATGGCTGGACGAGTTGTAGGCCTGTTCGTCCACGAAGAGGGGAATGGTCTCTCCCTCTTTCTGCATTGCCAGGTTTTCATCGTCATGACAGCTGAGACAGTCCCTGTTGGCAGAACCTGCAGTGTAGAAGACACGGCGGATTTTGTGCGGTGAATGACATTCGATGCAAGCCGGGATCATGTTCGGTTCTGTCTCCCAGAGGTGTCCTTCTATCACCTTCCTGTGAACTCGTTCGATCTGGGCATGGCACTGCGTGCAGGTCTCGGCCACGTTATCCCTGTGTATGCTCGATTCAGGATTTGTGTGCGGAAGGATCCTGTGAGAAGTGTGGCACGAGGTACAGACTGCAGTTACCGTAAGACCCTGCTGATACAGGCCAATGCCGTGGATCGAAAGTGAATAGTTCTCCAGTATCTGATCCTGCGGAATATTCCGCATCCTGGATACAGGTGTTCCCTCGTGGTGACATTCCCCGCACAGGACAGGGATGTTCATAATGTAGGTCGGAGAATTCTCATCCAGATGTGAGAGAATGTCGTGGCTGCCGTGGCAATCCGAACACGACGGAGCCAGCTCGTCACCTCTCGCCTGTGCCTGGCCGTGCAGTGACGCATTGTGATCCAGCGCCTGCTGGTCGTGGCACATCGCACACATCACCGGTTCCAGTGTCTCTGCGTGAGGGAAGTCCTCAAAACCGGCCAGATCCATGTGACAATCAACACAGTTGATTGCCGCCGTGCCGTGTGCCGAACCTGCAAACTCATCCTGGTCAACCGCCAGTGTCTCGGCGTTTTCATAGCCTTCAAAAACGGAGATATCCCCGTGGCACATCATGCAGAGATCGTTCTCCTGGGCCAGGGCATCAGAAGCAGTCACGGCCAGGAACAGGAGTACACCGGCAATCTGTATGACTCTGGCTGTGCGCATTATCTTTCCTCTAGAAATACTTTCCGCCCGTGTGGCATTCACTGCAGGCCATGTCGCGCCACGCTTCGTAGATATCCTCCGGGTGCCTGAACTCGCCGGGATCAACGCCGCTGTCTGTAATATTCGCATCGGGGCCCTGCGCGATTATCGTATGACAGAGGTTGCAGTCGTTCCGGATGACCTTACCCTCATCTGTCGCCATCATACCATTGTGACAGCGAAAGCATCCGGAAAACTCCAGGTGGCCGATATGAGTCGGATAAGCGCTCCACTTTACTTTCATGGCAGGGAAGAAATTCTGGGAGTAAAGCTGCTGGACACCGGCAATCGCTCTGGTGATATCATCCTGAAATGACCCATTCAGTTCAGGGTAGTTTTCCTGGTAGAAGCCGGTCAATCCCGCCTCGATTGCAGCCAGAGCCTCTTCTTCTGTGGCGTATTCGGCAGCGAGAAGATTGGTTCCCTCCCTTTTCAGGTAGGGTAGATCGCGCGGCAGCAGGTTGACCTCCAGGCCGAAGTCCATTGCACGGCGTGGAGAGAGATACTGGTGAGAGGGACGGTTGTGACAGTCCATGCAGTCGAGTACCCGGATCTCCTCCTCTGACAGATTGCTCGATTCCTCTTCATCGAGAGGATTGAACATCGACTTGTAGGTCTCGGTCGAGCCATCCTCCAGTTGATGCCTGACTTCACGTATTTCGGTCCGGGTGCTGTCTGAAGAGATGTATTCCACTTTCTGGGCTATATGCCAGTGGATACCGTGGATCAGTCCTGTTGTCTTGTCGGCACCACCGGTCTTCATGACAAGTTGTATCACCCATCGCGTGTTCTCTTCATCCTTCAGATACCTGAATACGGTCCACATCTGATCGCCGTGGAACTTGGCAGGCCAGTGGCATTTTTCACATGTCTCGCGCGCCGGCCGAAGGTTTTCGATAGGAGTCGGAATAGGTTGTGCGTATTTGTTGAAAAGAACGCTGTAGAACTGGTAGGCGCCGGAGATCTTGGAGCGTACGTACCACTCTGCACCCTCACCGATATGACACTCGACACACTTTACGCGCGCGTGTGGTCCGTTCATGTAGGTTACGTACTCAGGGTACATGACTTCGTGACACAACTCACCGCAGAAGGGAACAGATTCTGTGTATTCATAGACTTTATACGAACCACCAGCCGTCAGGAAGAGCAGCAGTATCGTGCCTGTCACAAAGGTCAGGAACATCCTTCTGTGTGACGCATCATTCATATCGAGAGTGGGGAGGACATACTCCCCGGCGTCAGCTCTCTGCTCTTTTCGCCACTCTATCCACATCCCGACCGGGATCAGAATCAGACCTATTATCAGGGGAATCGGCAGAACCGCGAAACCGAAGATACCGATGTATGGACTCGGTTCTTCCGAGGTAACATCCACTGCGAAGACGAGTAAAATCGCGAAGAGGGCGGCTACTGCCAGAGCTAATCCAACGAGACTGATCGGATTGTAGACATACTTGGGGTAGCTGCGGATGCGATCCTGATCCGGTTCAGTCGACTCTGCTGGATCGGGCGTGCCGGCACCCTCGGGTAGAGGTGTTTCAGAATCCAGATCAGGTTCGTATGGAACGTCTGTCATTGTGCCGGTACTCCGTGTCTCCTGGGATCCTCGCTGACTCACACATACTATAATTAAGAGCTACTAGTGAAGGAAATCACAATTTCAGACATTTTTCTCCTTTATATGGTTTGTACTACCTTCAATCCCGCAGTGAAAGTACAAATGATGATGATATGAGCGATTGCAGATCAGATTGTTACAGGTACCAGAACATGCAGTTGTACTGATCGCATGGACGACGGAAAACAATCATGGTCAATGCGTAACTAAAAAAGAAAAGCGGGGGTATTCAGTGAGCAAGTCAGACCATCACCTTCGACTTGAATCAGAATCTGACATGAACAACAACCGGCGGGGACTTGATCGCCGTCGATTCATGGGAATCCTTCCCGTTGCCGGGGTGGGCGCCCTGGTACCCGGAGCGATCAGCCG
>VAOY01016335.1_pt1 | contig 13283 bp, 10 predicted proteins | sample 3393881 | NCBI WGS metagenome assembly VAOY01 (sample SAMN08290430, study PRJNA428436) | hydrothermal vent metagenome | isolation source: Deep-sea hydrothermal vent chimney | place: Indian Ocean: Southwest Indian Ridge
GACATTGGTTTTTGCCAGCTTGTTGCGTGTCTGCTGCAGCAGGAGACCGTGGAAAAGCGCTGTGCCCGTCAACCATGGGAGCAGTGAAGCATTCTCGACAGGATCCCATCCCCACCATCCACCCCACCCCAGCACCTCGTAGGCCCAGTAGCCACCCATGATGACACCCATCCCCAGGGTCAGCCAGCCGAGCAGAGCCCACGGCAGAGCCTGGCGAACCCACTCGTTCTTGTTGTCGCGTGTCAGACCCACAAGAGCAAAACAGAACGGCACGGCCATGGCTGCATAACCTATGAACGTGACAGGAGGATGAATGGCCATCCACGGATTACGAAGCAGCGGCATCATGCCGGCACCTTCGGTAACCACTCTCGCACTTACGCTGAATGGCCCGCTGATAATAGTCAGCAGCACAAGTGCGATTGCCGAGGGAAGATAGATCCGCAATACCGGAGCTTCCCACTCTCCGTTGCGTGAACACAGGATATATCCAAAGAAAGCGGCGATCAGTGCCCACAGGAGGAAACTGCCCTCCTGACCCGCCCAGAAGGCAGAGACGACGTACAGGGCCGGAAGATCGTTGCTGGCGTATGAGTAAATGTAGTCAACCGTATATTCTCTGGCGAAAAGAAGCGCCAGCAGTGATGCACTCGCTACCAGCAGCGAGATCCCGGCAACCGCAACCGCTCTTCTGGCATTCCCGGTTTCTCCGATCGAACCAGGTTTGACTCCCCGGTAAAGAAGGAAGGCGGCTATGTAGGCCAGAAGGGCCACGATCAATGCAAGTGAACCCAGAGTGGGCAGCATGGCAGTCATCAAAACAGCTCCTGAATGTTGAGAGCGGACAGCCGCAAGCCGTCTGCCCGCCTGTACTTATCAATGTGAATTGTGTTCTGTTTCAGAATCCCCGGCTCAGTCCGACAGTGATGAGAGATCCTCTGTAGTTGTCACGATCGTCCACGACCTGGTCTAAAGAAAACGATCTGAAGTCCGCATGAACAGTCAGAACGCCCAGATCCTTCATTACTCCGATCTGCCGGATGGATCGAGTCAGAGGCCACTGTCCGTTAGTCCTGTACCATTGGATATCAGCCCTGAGGATGAAGCCCTCCTTCAGCTCATAACTCAACCATCCATTCACGGCATATGTTATGTCTCTATAGTCGAAGATCGCCGGAAATGGCGGCGAGGACCTGGCTATCGGAATATTCATGTCCAGGCTCCCGCGCGTGTATCCGACATAACCATCCACTCCTCTGAGTGCCGGCAGATCCTTGACGCTGAATCCTGCTGTCCCACTGCGGACATCGCTTGTCCTGGCGTTGAAGTAGCTGTCAGGATCGGTTTCATCGCGGCTGTAGTAGCGGGAAGCGGTTCCACTCACATAGGAAAGTGTCGCTGTGAACCAGTCAAGGGGCATCAGGTTCAGAGTGCTCCGTGTACTTGTTCGGTCAGTGGGCGAGAGCCGCGTGTAAGGATTCTCGATATCACCGGCCCGGTGGCTCAACCGCAGATTGAACCAGCTCTGTCGGGAGTAGGTGAAACCTCCCGTAATATCCGTGGTCACTGTTTCAAACTCTCTGATTGTCTTTTTATATTTTCGGGTGATGCTCGCCCCGCCCAGATCTATCGACACTCCACGCATCGGATTCCAGATTACTCTTCCCGAATTTCGCGTTGTAGTCACAGACGTCTCAACGCCTGCGCCGCTTCCGGTCGGGTCCCAATCACCCGAGATCTCAAAATCGGTCTGCCTCGTCGAGAGATCCGCAGACAGGCCCTTCAGAATGGGTACACTCACCCCTGCATCAAGTATGGAGAAAGTCCGGTCGAGGCTCCCGCTGCTGGAAATGGTTGAATTCACGGGATTTCCCGAATAGTCGATTCCCGTTTCGCGTTCTTCCATGGTTTTTTCAATGGAGCCGGATGAGCTGCTGTACCCGAACCGGACACGCGCCCTGTAAACAGGAACAGTAACGTTCGCTTTTAAAACAGGAAGACTGCCCGAATCATTGATTATATGGGAATAGTCGTAGATTACGCCGGGCCGGCCGCCCAGGCCATCGCTGGTGTCGGGGATCACGGCACCGTAGTTGTTGTCCAGGTTGTATCGTGTATATGAGAGGTCGACTGAAGCCGTCAGGATCGGGATCGATGTGGCTATCTGCAGCGATGTGGCAGTCTCATCCGCCGGCGAGAGGACCGTGTGCTTCTCATCCTCTATGTTCCAGACATTAAGGTTTGTACCTTCACGACGGAATCGATCGAACCGGAAGTGAATATCGGGAAGGCCGCCGACCGTCAGTGCCAGATCGGCATACCTGCCCCGTCTTGTATACTGGTACGGGGAGGAATCCAGATTGTATTCCTCCTGATATGCCGCATTCGAATGTGAATAACGGGCGTTGTAACCGCCGAATGTCAGCCGGAAGAGCCCGGACTGTCTGTACCATCCCCTGAAAGTAGCGAAAGGATCTTCACCCCAGCCGGAAGCCTCCAGTCCGAACTCCCGGACTCCCCGCTTTCCCTGGAGCATCAGCCCGGCCAGCTGGATACCATTCTGATAATCGAAATCCTCGCTGTATTTCTCTCCGGCGTTACTCCCGCCGGAAAGTGAGAGCGTCCTCGAACTCAGATGGAGCCACCCTTTGAAGCCCCCGCTCTCCTGGCACGACGCTGATTTACCGATCGCACCCGAAAGAAGCAACGAGAGCCCCAGTACAGATGCCGATAATTGTGGTCGCAGGCGCATCACCGTTCCTCCTTTCCTCTATCGCCTGAAGAACAGGCGGTTGCTGTCGCTTCCGTGGATCGCGGTATGGCAGGTTGTACAGTTGCGATACCGGGAATCAGCCAGGTTATGAAAAGTCGGGGCTTCTATGTGGCACGATATGCACAATTCCCTTGTGGTATTCATCTTCAGCATGAAGCGGTTGGCCGAACCGTGGGGTCCGTGGCAGGCCGTACACCCTTCGACCAGTTTTGGGGCGTGCTCGTAAACAAAGGGGCCTCTCTTGTCTATGTGGCAGGTGCTGCAGAGCTCGCCGTTCATCATTGGACGTACCAGCATCGCCGGTTCCGTACTGCCGTGAGGATTGTGACAGTTCTCACAACTGCTTACTCCATTGTTCAGACTGTGTCTATCGGTTGCGGAGAAAGTGGATCTCATGTCTGCATGGCATGAAAAGCAGAGCCCGGGTGGTGATGAAACCATCAGTTTTTCCGCCACTTCCGGTGCATGTATGGAATGGCATTTTATGCATGATACATCTCCGGCTGCATGCTGCGAGCCGGCGAAGAGGTTCTGTCGCGCAGAGCCTGCATGACAGGTCAGACAGGCTTCGATAATCCGGGCGGTTGCCTTCTCGCTGAAATTCTCCATCAAGTCGGGATCTCCACCAGCATCCGCATGTGTCATGCCGGGACCATGACAGGCCTCACAGGTCAGATCTCCGGAAGGATGATCTGTAACGGCGCCGGCTCCTGCGTGGGGATTTGAAACAAAGGCAGTCTCGAATTCGACGTGACACATCAGGCACATCTCAACGCCGGCGTATGACTCTTCCATCCCTTTAACAGGCTTCCAGGCAAGAGTGCCCTGCTGAGGAATGAGCTCGACCGCCTGCACGGCTGCGCCAAGGATCCAGAAAAGGAGAAGAACTCCTCCCACCGCCTTCAATCCGGCTGCAGGTCTTTCACGGATCCGCCGGTTCATCGTCTTCATGATATCTATCATGATCCGCCCCCCTGCCGGCCGATCGCCGATGAGCCCGCTGGAGTGAAATCATCAATTGCATCCTGAAGCAGATCACGCGTGTACTTTGTATTGTGTATGCCGAGACTTCCTTCAGATTCCATGGCCTTGAGTATGAAAAGCGCGTTTCCGTAACTCTCGGTTGCCCGATCGTTCGGTCCCGCACTGCTGATTTCCGCCTGCAGCTGGTCGATCAGTCCCTGGATCTCGGTCTGTACGCCGTTTATGTCGAAGTTTGCGGCACCGGTGTGGCACTGCAGACAGGCTTCCAGTCTGGGCCGGAATGTATGACCGGTTATCATGGGGATCTCCTCGCTCACATAAGGAGTACTGTAAACGTGACAGGCCACGCACGCCTGTTCCGCCAGTACTGCAGTGTGAGCTGAATTAGTATATGTCGAATCGGGGTAGGTAAAACCCAGCGTTCCGGTGAATACTTCCCATGTAGCATGATCCTCTGTAATGAAGTTGAAGTCGCCTGGAACGGCATCTTCGGCGCTGTGGCATCTGGCGCAGATAATGTTCTGTCCCAGAGGCAGTCTCAGTTGACCCGGATTGTCACTGCTGTGTGCGGTATGACACGTCTGGCAGGTGAGAGGCTGAGGCTGTTCGGGGATAAAGTCGGTCTCACCTGAACTGATCCATTTTTCAAAGGACTGGGCCACGTGACATCTCACACAGTTCTCGTTGGTCTCCACAATGCCAACCGAACCGAACAGGGACCCCGAATGCGCTGACTGCTGCCATTCTTCATAGAATGGCTGGTGCGTGTCCTGGTGGCACCGACCGCACAGCCCGGCATCCCACAAACCAGAGTCATCCGGCATAAGCACATCGGTCGGATTTTCTATATACGGATTGTTATGTTGACCGGCAGGTCCATGACAGGTTTCACACTGGACATCACCGTAGATCAGGGTGTCTTCGCCGGCAGCCGCCCAGGCATCATCCGCTCCGTACAGTGAATCCTCTTCGTCCCATCCGGTTGTATGGCAGGAACGGCACTGGTTAACGTAGGAAGAACTCTCCTGCAGGGTTGTCAGCGCTGAGGCATGCCCGGTCTCCTGCCATCCGGAAGACTTCCCCTCGTGGCACAGGGCACAGGTGGGATTGAGGTTCCCGGTGCCGGAGTAGCCTACATACCTGAGCCCGGCCGCTGCAGCCGCCTGTGCAGGACCTGTGGCGGCGTCATCCTGCTCGCAACCTGTCGCTGTAACCAGGGAGGAGACAGCAAGAAAGAGCACTGCGTTCCGCATTCTGCGATCGATCGGTCCCGTCATTACGAGGTCCTTTCAGGTTCATCATACCTGTGCTCGATCTGATTCAGACACGGTCCATGATAAAAGAACCACCGCGTGCTGCCCATGTCTGTTAAATCATGAGTCACACGGTGGTCCCTGAATTCAATATTGTTCAGCAAGGCGCCGAATATGTCAGGTGCCCTGCCCTGTAATTATTTCTTCGGATTCGGGTGGGCTATCTTCGCCTTCATCTCTTCGAAATTGAATCCATCGAAAGTCGGGCTGTTCTCGTTGTGGCACTTGGTGCACGTTGCTTCAGTTACTTCCAGCAATCCTTTGGCGAGAGCAGCTTCACGGTCTTTCATGATGTTCATCTTGTTGTATGCACTCCCTGCACCGTGGCACGATTCGCAGCCTACTCCATCCTCGACCTTGTAGCGGGGACCCTTTTCGGTTTCACCGTGGCCGGTGACATGACAGCTCAGGCAGGCATCAGCCTCCTGGGGATTCCCGACACCCTTTTCCTGCGCGATCTCTTTCGCCCTGTCACTGCCCAGCACTTCAAAGGCCTTTGCGTGAGGGCTTTCGGCCCACTTGCCCGCCTGGTTACCCTTCGCTTCACTCCGATGGCACATCTTGCAGCCGTCCACTCCAACGTAACCGTTATCCTGGGAAGTGGCACCAACCGAAAGAGCCAGTAACACGACAAACGCCGGAATCGCGAGGATTCGCATGGAATTGGAATTGATCGCTCGGTTAAGCATCATTAAGGTTTTTCTCCTTCTTTATTTCTAAATAATAGCCGCGACTCTTAAATATAAAATATCCTGATTCCATTAATAGAATAATCGTTCCGAAATTCTCAATTATCAGTATTCGCTTGCCTGATCGTACTCTCCTGAACACATTCATCCTGATTGATAAATTCGAATCTGGATGGAGGTTGTCATGAGAAAGTTAGTGACCGCGAGCGCCGTTTTACTCCTTGCAGCCATAGTAGTAAACGCCGTCTCAGGAGACAAGCAGTACGGGGCACCGCTGACCATTGAAGAGGTGACTCCCCTCGCCGATATAATAGCCGCACCCGATAAATTCATCGGTGTGGAAGTACGGACCGCCGGGTACATTTTCGAGATGTGCACCGGATCGGGTTGCTGGATAGGTCTGCTGCCAAAGGTTGACAGCGAACATGCCGTCAAGATTTCATGGATGTCGACCGAAGTCCGGTTCCCCATAGGTGAAGAGACAACGGGGCACTATGTGGAGCTGCAGGGTAAAGTCATTACGTCCGAAGCAGAGGCCGAAGCCCATGCAGAACACATGGAGCAGCAGGGCCAGGAGCACGAGCAGAAGCAGGAGCAGGAGCACGCCGAGGCAGCTTCTTCTGAAACAAGGACTGTCTACTCATGCCCGATGCACGAGGATGTTGTCCAGGAAGAGGAAGAGGGCAGCTGTCCGATCTGCAAGATGAACCTGGTCTCCAGAGAGATCCCCGCTCCCCGTTACGAAATGATAGCCATCGAAGGGACAGGCGCGATCGTAAAGGAGAAGAAATAGAAACAGCTTCCGCTCAGACAGCTTCCTCTCAGCTGAAGTGAAGTGAGCATGACAGGGCTCGATCCAGGCCAGGTTTTAATGCCTTGCTGAATCGGGCCCTCTGCTTTTAAACCCCCTTCTTGCGGTTCCTCCACCTGCCGTGTAGAGTCCCTTCACATGTACTGCCCAAAATGGCCGGCAGGCTGAAGGACTTTACTGTGGATGCAGATAAATACAGGATGCTGAGCTGTCTGCTGCTGGTGATGCAGATATCTGCAGGATGCAGCAGCGGTGACAATCCCAGGTTCATCACAATCGGTACCGGTGCGGTTACGGGTCTCTACTACCCGACCGGAGGGGCGATCACCAGGATGATCAACAGCAAAACCGACTCCCTGGACATCAAGGCCACCGTTGAGTCAACCGCCGGCTCGGTCTACAACGTCAATGCGGTGATCAGGGGTGATCTGGAATTCGGTGTTGTCCAGTCCGACAGGCAGTACCAGGCGTATCACGGCCAGGCTGAATGGGAAGAGTCGGGGCCACAACTGGAACTCAGATCTGTTTTCTCGCTCTATCCGGAATCTGTAACGCTCATAGCGACCGTGAAAAGCGGCATTTCGCATATTTCCGATCTTCGCGGCAAACGGGTCAATATCGGCAATCCGGGTTCAGGACCTCTCGGTAATGCCAGAGACGCACTTGCCGCCTTTAACATCAGTGAAGAGGAAATATATGCCGAATATGTGAAGGCGGTCGAAGCTCCCGGATTACTGCAGGATGAGCGGATCGATGCCTTCTTCTACACGGTCGGCCACCCCAACGGGAACATCAAGGAAGCCACCTCGGGCAGGATCAAGGTTCGCATTTTAGCTGTTGAAGGACCGCAGATAGATGAACTCGTCGAATCCCACCCGTACTACACCAGGGCCGTGATTCCGATCGAGCATTACCCCAATGCGCTGAATGAGGAGGATGTACCCTCTTTTGGCGTACGGGGCACTTTCGTAGCTTCCGCAAACCTCGACGAGGAACTGGTCTACCTGGTCACCCGGGAAATCTTCGAGAACCTCGATACGTTCAAAAACCTGCATCCGGCCTTTTCTTCTCTTACACGGAAGGGCATGCTCGAGGGCCTCTCGGCGCCTCTGCATCCGGGAGCACTGCGCTATTACATCGAAAGCGGCCTTTCACGATTCATCGACCGGGACCTGTTGCCCTGATATTGGATTATCCTGAATCCGGATGAGGTAATGGCACGGCCTGCACCCACGAGAGCCAAGAAGATCTTCGTATTCGTGGCTGTTGCATGGGCCCTGTTTCAGCTCTCCCTGCCGAGCCTGATCATTCTCGACAGCATGAAGTCCCGTGCCATTCATCTCTCCTTTGCGCTTTTCCTGGTATTCCTCTCGATCCCCTTCCGCAAGAGACACAGATCACATGGCAGCGACAGTTCAGCGTGGAGATTCAACCGGATAATCGATTACCTGCTGGCTGCCGGCGGGGCCGCGGCCGCTCTCTACATAGTAATCGCCTGGGAGGATCTCGCACTGAGATCGGGTTCCCCGACACTCCTCGATATCGTGATGGGATTACTAATTGTCGTGCTGCTGCTGGAAGCGGCTCGAAGAGTGATCGGACCGGCACTCCCGGTCATCGTGCTGGTCTTTACACTTTATGCCTTTCTGGGACCGTACATGCCCGATGTGCTTGCCTTCAAGGGTGTATCTCTGAACAAGTACGTGACACAGATCTCACTTTCATCAGAGGGGATCTACGGCATCCCTCTGGGAGTATCGGCAACAGTTGTTTATCTGTTCGTCCTTCTGGGAGCAATGCTCGAAAAAGCGGGAGCCGGTCGGTTCTTCATCGACATGGCACTCTCACTGCTCGGCAGGTTCAGGGGGGGACCGGCCAAGGCAGCCGTCGCATCCAGCGGGCTCATGGGAATGGTGTCCGGTTCCAGTATCGCGAACATTGTTACCACCGGGACCTTCACCATACCTCTCATGAAGAAAGTGGGTTACCCGCCTCGAAAAGCTGCAGCGATCGAGGTTGCCGCCAGCACCGATGGTCAGCTTATGCCTCCGATCATGGGAGCGGCGGCATTCATAATCGCCGAATACGTCAATGTCCCGTATATAGAGGTGATAAAGGCGGCGGCTATTCCCGCTTTCGTCTCCTACTTCGCCCTCTTCTACATAACCCATCTCGAAGCCATGAAGCTGGGCATGACCGGACTGCCCCGCGAGGAACTGCCGCCCTTCATCGGCACTCTCAAGCGAGGCGCGATATTCCTCCTGCCGGTTATTGCCCTGCTGTTTGAACTGCTTCTGCTGCGGCATTCACCCGAGCTGGCTGCATTCCGGGCGATCTTGATTCTGGGCGGGGTAATCATCTACCGGGAATTATCATCAGCCGTCAGCCGCGAGATCAGCTTTGCCCGTGCCCTGGGAAGATCGTGCCGGATCATTCTGGATGGTCTGGTAGCCGGTTCCCGGAACATGCTGACGGTGGCTGTGGCAACTGCCGCTGCAGGCATCATCGTAGGGATAGTCAGTCTCGGGATAGGAGGCATGATAACCCAGGTGGTCGAAGTGCTGGCCGGCGGCAACGTATTCCTGCTGCTGCTGATCACGGCGATCGCCAGTCTGCTTCTCGGTATGGGCCTGCCTACTACCGCAACATATATAGTAATGGCATCCCTTACGGCACCGATTATAGTCGGGGTTGGAGCTGCCTACGGTTTTCTGGTGCCGCTGATGGCTGCCCACCTCTTCTGCTTCTACTTCGGGATACTGGCTGACGACACTCCACCGGTGGGACTCGCCTCCTATGCTGCTGCAGCCATTGCAGGGTCGGAACCGATCCCGACCGGGATCCAGGCTTTCACCTATGACATGAGAACAGCTGTCATCCCCTTCATGTTCATCTTCAATACCGATCTGATTCTGCACGGAGTCTCAAGCTGGCCGCAGGGAATACTCATTTTTACCATGGCGGTACTGGGAGCATTCGCCTTCACCAGTGCTCTGCAAGGCCATTTCCTGGTACAGAACAGGTGGTTCGAAATCCCCTTTTTCCTGCTGGCTTCCCTGATCCTCTTCAATCCGGCAATCGCAACATCTCTTTTCGGTCTTCAAACCATCCACACCTACTACGGATATGTTCCCGGAGTTCTACTTCTCTGCGCACTGGCTGTTGAGCAGAGTGTCAGGACCCGTCTTCAGAAGCCTTCTGCTGTGACATCTTGACAGTCTGGTATTATCCGATTCAACTGCATCCAGATTGGAGAAACTCATTCTTCCCCGAATCCGTATCAAAGTCAGATCGAAAGATGTCCCTTGTGGGGAGCTTACCGGCCGGGTCAGACGTTCAAATCCAGCAGGAAGGCAGTCGTGGAATCACTACTGAATGATATCCGTTATACGATGCGGACCCTAATGATACTGCGGACAGTGACGGTCTCTATTATTCGGTTTCTTCCTATCCGGACTATGTCGACATGGCGGAACGGAACACCGATGTGTTCGAAGGAGTAGTCATATACAGCCTTGCCCTCACGATTCTTCAGGGAGAGCTGGAGAGTGAATACCTGATCGGTGAGAGGGTGAGCGGCAATTACTTCGACATCCTGGGCATTCAGCCGGTACTGGGAAGAACCTTCTCCGGTGAGGAGGGCCTCATCGGTGCGGCCCCGACCGTCGTTATAGCACACAGATTGTGGCAGACAGGTTATGGAGGGGATACCGATCCTTTCGGGACGATCATTCACCGAACAGGATCTTGCCGCAGGAACTCAGGTTGTGATCATCAACGAGACGATGGCACATCGGTACTGGCCCGGCGAGAGTGCTATCGACCAGCGGATAATCCGTCAGTTCACTTCGCGGGATGATGATGTCTACACCGTCATCGGTGTGGCACGGGACGGCAGGTACCGTACACTGGGCGAGGATCAGCGTTCATATCTCTACAGACCCACTTCCCAGGAGTTCTCAGGATTCACCAACCTGGTTGTTCGAACCGGTGGCAGCGGCAGTGAATCATTACTGAGCATCCGTGAACAGATACGGGAGATCGACAGTCATCTGCCGATCCTGGGAATAATAACGATGTCCGAGCACCTGGAACTGATGCTCTTTATCCCGCGACTGGTTGCGGCACTGCTCTTCAGCCTGGGTCTGCTCTCCCTCATCCTGGGAACTACAGGCCTTTACGGCGTGATCTCCTACGACGTATCGCGCCGCACGAGGGAAGTGGGAATCAGGATGTCACTGGGCGCCCGGCAGAGTGGAGTGCTGCGTCTGATCATCTGGGATGGATTGAAGCTCGTGCTGGTGGGGGCCGTTATCGGCCTGGGTATCGCTTTTATGACAACTCGATTCCTCGCTTCCATGCTCTATGGAATCAATCCCGTAGATACAATGACCTTCCTCGGTGTCTTCCTTCTATTCCTGGCAGTTGCATTTGCGGCCACATACATGCCTGCGAAGAGGGCATCAGACATCAATCCGGTCGAGGCTCTGCGATACGAGTAAAGCAGAATTATTCAGCGGCAAATACGAATCCGCGTGCAACCGCCCTGCGGTCGAGTTCGAGCATATCCTTGTATTTGATCACCGCATCGAGGGCACCGTTCACATCTTCAGCCTTGAACATTCCGGTATGGCCCAGGTACGCCCCAAGCATCACCAGGTTGGCGACCTTGCCGTCGCCCAGTTCATCGGCCAGTTCCGTTGCCGGTACAGGATAAACTTCTATATCCGTGCGCTTCGGTTCCCCGGTGACCAGCGAGCTGTTGTACATCAGCAGGCCGCCGGGCTGCACGTCCGGCTCGAATCGATCCACTGAGGGCCCGTTGAAGGCCATCACCACGTTGGGTTCGGTGACGATAGGTGATGCTACCTTTTCAGTGCTGATCACAACGTTGCAGTTTGCGGTACCACCACGGCTCTCCGGACCATATGCGGGCAGCCAGGTTACATGGAAGTTCTTGCGCAGAGCAACGTTGGCAAGCAGGGCGCCCAGGAAGAGGATCCCCTGCCCCCCGAAACCGGCCACCTTTATATGGGGTTCGGTGTACCGTTGCGGTACATCTTCCCAGACAGGTTCACCTGTGCGCTCATGCGCAGGAATCCTGGAAAAGAGTACCTCCGCAAGCCTGTCGGTGCCGACAGGCTGAGGGGGCGGCGGGCGCGACTCCGCTTCCCCGATGGTGTCCTTGAAAACACCCACCGGGAAGATCTCCATCATGTGTTCGGTGAGCCATTCTTTCGATTCCTGCGCCTCCATTTTCCAGCCCACCGGACAGGTTGAGAGCACTTCAATCAGCGAGAAGCCCTTCCTGTCGACCTGGGCCTTGATCGCCTTGCGAACTGCTTTCCTCGTTGCGAGGATGTGCCTGGCATCTGTTATCGCCACCCTCTCGATGTAGACAGGTGCATCGAGTGTCGCCAGCAGTTCTGCGACATGCAGAGGCTTGCCTGTATCGAGAACATCGCGACCGTACGGTGAAGTGGTCGTCTTCTGGCCCTCCAGAGTAGTAGGGGCCATCTGCCCGCCGGTCATGCCGTAGATCGCATTATTGATGAAAAAGACCGTGATCAGCTCACCACGGTTGGCGGCGTGCAGGATGTTGTTGGTGCCTATGGCGGCAAGGTCGCCGTCTCCCTGGTAGGAGAGCACTATCGAATCGGGTCTCGCCCTCTTGATCCCGGTGGCTACTGCCGGCGCCCTGCCGTGAGCCGCCTGAACGTTGCCGCAGTTGAAGTAGTAGAAGCCGAAAACCGAGCAGCCGACAGGACTTACGAATACGGTGCGCTCTCTGATCCCGAAGTCATCCATCGCTTCGGCGATGAGCTTGTGCAGAACTCCGTGACTGCATCCGGGACAGTAGTGCGTGGATGTCTTCTCTTCACCCGGCTTCCGCTCGAAATACCCGTAGAGGGAATCGGGCCAGGTCAGAACCGTCTGGTTCTCCGGGGAACTCACGACTGCCCCCCTTCCGCCCGATACGCTTCAGATATCGCCTCCCTCAATTCCTCCTCGGATGGTACCGCTCCCCCCCACCGTCCGTGGAAGAAGACCGGTGCCCTTCCCTCGACCGCCAGCCTGACATCCTCAACCATCTGCCCCTTTGAAAGCTCCGCCACCAGAAAGCCTTTCACCTGATTGCTCAATTCCGCCAGCCTCGCCGACGGGTAGGGCCAGAGGGTGATCGGCCGGAGCAGTCCGACTTTCATACCCTCGGCTCTCACCTTGTCCACCGCGGATCTGAGCAGTCTGCTCACGATACCGTAACCTACCACTATGAAGTCCGCATCCCCGGTCAGGGCCTCCTCGAACCGGAGTTCCTCCTTTTCGATCTCCGCGTACTTCTCAAAGATGCGATCGACATGCTCCTCCAGCTCTTCGGGAGACATATAGATCGAGTTGATCAGATTTCCCTGCGTGGCCTCATTGCCCTGTACCGACCACGGTTTCTCGGGCAGTTCCGTAACCGGCTCGGGAAACTCAACCGCTTCCATCATCTGTCCGGTGAAACCGTCAGCGATAACCGCCACCGGATTGCGGTATTTATCGGCGAGTTCGAAAGCGAGCATGGTGAGATCGCACATCTCCTGGGAACTGTTGGGAGCGAGCACAACCATGTGGTAGTCGCCGTGGCCTCCTCCCTTGACCATCTGGAAATAGTCCCCCTGGGCTGGAGCGATGTTGCCCAGGCCCGGACCGCCCCTCATTATATTGAC
>VAOY01030411.1_pt1 | contig 13259 bp, 6 predicted proteins | sample 3393881 | NCBI WGS metagenome assembly VAOY01 (sample SAMN08290430, study PRJNA428436) | hydrothermal vent metagenome | isolation source: Deep-sea hydrothermal vent chimney | place: Indian Ocean: Southwest Indian Ridge
CATTCTGACATTTAGAGTAACTTAAAACCAAGTTTTAGGAAGCTAAAATAAGTGTCCGAAAGATTACCGGAATCACTGTCCGAAACTTCCGGAATTTCCAAGGGGATTACAGGACATGTGGCAGAGACCGGCCAGGCAGAGATTGTAAATCGGGTTGATCTGACTGATAGGGGAAAGGTAATTCCAGGGACGCCGGTAGAACCGGAATCTTTGTTATGCACACCGTTGAAAATCAAGGATCAGGTCATTGGTGTAGTAACACTTAACCGGTTGGCGGAACGGGTATTCCTGGAAGAGGATCTTATATTTCTGGAAAACCTGGGTAACATATGCGCAACAGTCATTGAAAACGCACGGTTGTACGAATCATTGCACGAGTCTGAAGAAAGTTACCGAGGCTTATATGACCACGCTAGTGATGCCATTTACATTCAGGATAGAAAAGGTCGTTTTTTAGATGTAAATCAGGGTGTGGTTGATATGTATGGCTATCCAAAGGAATTTTTCATTGGGAAGACCCCGGAACCTTTAGCCGCCCCTAATAAAAACGATATGAAACAGGTAGCTAAATATATAGAACAGGCTTTTGAAGGAAAACCCCAACAGTTTGAATTCTGGGGAAAACGGAAGAACGGAGAAGTATTTCCAAAATTCGTACGTTTGAATAAGAGTCGATATTTTGGTAAGGAAGTCATAATTGCATTTGCGTCGGATATCACCGAACGAAAGCAGGCGGAGAAGACTCTTAAGGAAAGTGAAGTTAAATACAAGGAAATAGCTACCAGCATCCCAGGAGTGGTTTATCAGTTTATGATTAAGAAGGACGGTTCTTACGCATTTCCGTATGTAGATGAGAATTGTGAAAAATTCTTCCATCATAAGGCAAAGGCTGTCATGGCTGACCCAAACCTGATTTTCAATATGGTTCCACCTGATGAACTTCAGTCATTTATCGATTCGATAGAAAAGTCAGCGAGAACGTTGAAGGAATGGCGGCACAACTTCCGTGTCGTTTTACCAGACGGTCAGGAACGTTGGTTCGAAGGAAGATCGGTTCCGCATCTCCTCCCGTCCGGCGAGCCTTTCTGGAACGGAGTTGTAACCGACATCACTGAGCGCAAGTGGGCAGAGGAGGAAATATCCTTCTTGGCAAATGCGCTGAAGAGTATCAGTGAATGTGTGAGTATAACTGACGAAAAAGACCGGCTGCTCTTCGTCAATGAAGCTTTTCTTAAAACCTACGGTTACACTAGAGAGGAGGTGGTTGGGCATTTAATTCAAGAGATTGTTGGTTCAAAACAAAATCCTCCCGAAGTGGCAAAGGAAATTTTACCAGCAACGATTCTAGGCGGCTGGCAAGGAGAACTTATCAACCGGCGTAAGGACAAGAGTGAGTTTCCTATTTCATTGTCCACTACACCTGTTCGGAATGACCATGGAAAAATCGTAGCTTTGATCGGAGTGGCGGAGGACATCACCGAGCGCAAGCAGGCGGAGGAAGCACTTAAGGTGAGTGAAAAAAAATACCGAGATGCTGTAGAAAACGCTTCAGATCTTATTTTTATGAATGATATTCATGGCAATTTCACGTTTTTAAACACGGTTTCAGAGAAAATGACTGGATACACAAAAGACGAACTTATCGGAATGAACTATGCGGAGATTACTCACCCAGATGATAAAGAAAAAACCTGGGAGCTTTATGAGGAACAGTTCAAGACCAGAAGCAAGGAGATCAAATTTGAAAATCGCTTTGTGACGAAATCAGGTAAAATCAAATGGTTATGGGTACATTCCACCCTATTAATGGAAGGTGATTCTGTTGTTGGATGGCAAAATATCGGTCGAGATATTACCGAGCGCAAGCAGGCGGAAAAGGCTCTTAAGGAAAGTGAAGAGAAATATCGACTTTTGGTTGATAATACCGATACTGGATTTGTAATTGTGGATGAATTTGGCGTCGTTGTTGATGCAAACGAACCATATTGTCGTCTGGTGGGGGTAAAGAAACTTGGCGAAATTCTTGGACATTCGGTAATAGATTGGACAGCACCCGAATGTAAAGAAGAAAATGCTGCTGCTGTTGAACGATGTGGGAAACAAGGCTATGTGCAAGATTTTGAGACCATATACATTCGCGAGGATGGTCAATGGGTAAATATTATCATAAACGCTATAATGCATGAGTCAGACGAAGGTAAACGCCTTCATGCGCTTTGTCGGGACATCACCCAGCGCAAGCGTGCGGAGGAAGAACTGCGTTATAGTGAGGAACGGTATCGATCGATACTTGAAAAAATAGAGGAAGGATATTATGAAGTCGATCTAAAAGGTAATTTTACATTTTTCAATGATTCCTTATTTAGAATGCTGAATTATTCCCGAGATGAACTCATGGGGATGAATAATCGCCAATATATGGATAGTGAGAGCGCTGATCGAATATATAAAGCATTCAACGAAGTATTTAGAACCGAGAAATCAAGCAAGGCAATTGAATTTAAAATAAAAAGGAAAAAAGGAAAAATAAATTCAGGTGAGATATCCATATCGCTGCTAAAGGATAGAAATAATCAGCCTATTGGTTTTCGAGGTATTGTTCGAGACATCACCGAACGCATAAAGGCGGAGGAAGAATTGAAACAAAAAATGGAGCAAATTAATCGTGCAAATCAGCTCATGGTGGGCCGGGAACTGAAAATGATTGATCTCAAGAGAGAAGTAAATGAACAGCTGACAAAAGCAGGAAAGTCTAAAAAATATACATCACTGGATGAAGTGGAATGATGAAAATCTTGAACAATTACCTTAAGAAGGTGGAAAAAAGGACCATGAGTAAATCACAAAATTTTACATACCACCTTCTAAAGGTGATATTAACAAAAGCAGGAAGGATTGATTTACCATCGTTCTTAACTCCCTGTCCGCCCCCTTTTATTTATTCCAATCGGGGCAGGCGGGAACACCGCCCGCCGGCGGCTATTAAGTCAAGTCCGATCACAAAGACAATCGTTTATAACTCAACTTACCATCTTAACGGAAGCAGGAAGTCTGATTAGTCCGATTTTCAGCATTGAAAAAATACCATGATAAACAGGTTTAGAAAACAATTTTATAAATGGGTATGGATGCCGTTAATGGCAGTATTTTTGATTGTTATAGTCTATTTCGGTTTTTCTACCCAGCGTAATTTTAGGGAAACAATTGTAGAAAGCTTTAAAGAGCAACAATTATTACTTCTATCAGCATTTGAAGCTGTATTAATTGATCACTTAGATGAAGCTATAGATAATCTCAATGTGATAGTCACTAATATCACAAAACAAGGTAATCATCAAAAATGCCAGGAAATTCTATCGTCAATATACTTAAATCATACGGACGACTTTTTAGCATTAAGTATCTTTGATAATGATGGAAAGCAAATTGAACATTTTCCGGTAGAGGAAAAACAAAGTAGAAATATCTCCGAAATCCAATCAGCAATAATTGATTATCCAGAAAACCAAGACCAGCCGTTTTTATCTGAAAGATATCTTTATGACCATGAAAGTACTATTGGAATTATTGTACCACTTACATTATCAAGTCATAGACGGTATTTTGTTGTTGGTCTTCTGAAAATAGAAGATTTTCTGGATGAACATTTTGCTCGAGTAATATTTCAAGATTTTTGTTTTACACTTGTGAATCAAGGTGGTGATTTACTAAGCATGCTGAATGTGGAACATGAGGATGTTGAAATAATGTCCGAAGGAAACATCCGATCAATGGATGAGAGTTGTTTAACCTGCCATAAACCTGATAGTTTTGCAGATATAATACAATCATTAGATACAAAAAAAACGATCTCTTCCATATTTCGCGACCCTGATGGAGTAATTAATATCAGACATACCGTATCAATTGTTCTTTACAACCAAGTCTGGTCTTGGAGCGCTTGTATTCATTATGATATGATCCAGGGAGCCATTGATAGAAATTTCTCTAAAGTTATAATTAATTCCATGGTATTATTATTTGGGTTGGGTTTTATTTCAATATTTGTGTTCAAAGCACAGAAAAGACAAGGGATTATTGAAGCAGAATCTGAAAATTTGAGGAAAATTGCAAATACATCATCAGATCTGGCGAAAAGTGAAGAGAGATTTCGAATGTTATTTGAAGAATCAACAGATGCGGTTTACTTCACGACAAAAGAAGGGGATTTTATTGATTTGAACAAGTCCGGATTGGAGCTCTTTGGGTATACGCAGGAAGAAATAATGAGTATTAAAGTGCAGAATTTATATGCCAATCCAGATGACCGTAAAGCATTTCAACAAGTGCTGGAAAAAATAGGGTACATAAAGGATTACGAACTAGAATTACTGCACAAAGACGGCACACAATTAGCATGCTTACTGAACACAACAATTAGAAAAGACAATGCTGGAAAAACAAGTGGGTACCAGGGGATTATTCATGATATTACCAAACGCAAGGAAACTGAAAATGCGTTAAAACAGGCTGCCCACGAGGATAAGAAAAAAACAAAGGAGATCGAAGAATCGTACAAAATTTTGCAGGATAACCAAAAAGCCACAATGAATTTAATGGAGGATTTAACCCAGGAAATCAAGGTAAGAACAAAAATTGAAAAAGACTTGAGAAGCACCCAGGAATATTCCCAGAACCTGATTGACAGTTCTCTGGATATGATCATTGCAGTGGACATTAAGCGTAAAATTACAGAATTCAACCAGGCTGCCGAAGAGATTTTTGGGTATAATAAGGAAGAAGTATTAGGAAAGCATATAAACATATTGTACGCTGATGTCAAGCAAGGCAGTAAAGTTCACAAAATAACAGTGGAAAAAGGCAGGCATATACAGGAGATTTCTAATCAGCGCAAGAATGGGGATATTTTCCCTGCTCTACTGGCAGCATCTACCCTGATAAATTCCGACGGTGAGATAATTGGGGTTATGGGTGTATCACGGGACATCACCGAGCGCAAGCGGGCAGAAAGAAATTTGCGTCGTGCTAAAGAATTTTCTGAGCAGTTGATTGATACAGCCAATACCATCATATTGACTTTGGATAATATTGCAAATCTCACTTCGTTCAACACGTTCGCGGAGGAATTAACCGGTTATAAAAGAGAAGAAGTTCTGGGTAAGAATTGGTTTGAGACCTTTATACCCCACAGGGATCAAACAGAGATTCCTCAGGTGTTTAAGGATGTATTAAAGAAAATGCCCACTGCCTCCTCTTATGAGAATCCCATTCTTTGTAAGGATGGTTCTGAACGGTTGATCAGTTGGAATAATACTGTTATAAAAAGTGATACGGATGAAACCATTGGAGTCCTTAGCATCGGAAACGACATCACCGAGCACAAACGGGCAGAAGAATTGAAAAATTCCATTTATAGAATTTCGGAAGCAGCACAATCTGATCAGAAACTTGAAGAGTTATACAGGTCAATTCACACTATTGTAGGAGAAATGATACATGCCAAGAATTTTTACATTGCCCTTTATGATCCTGATAGTGAATTACTAAATTTCCCATATTTTATAGACGAATACGACGAAAACCCCGGAGACATAAAAGTCGGTAAAGGGTTGACAAATTACGTGCTCCGCACCGGGAGATCTTTGCTGGCATCGTCTGAAGTGTATGAGGAGCTAGTAAAGAATGGAGAAGTCGAATCAATCGGTGCACAATCGATTGATTGGCTTGGTGTACCGCTGAAAACTGATGATAAAACTATTGGGGTAATTGCTGTTCAGAGCTATACAGAAGAAATAAGGTTTGGTGAGGAAGAGAAAAATATACTTACGTTTGTTTCTGAACAGATTGCCATGACTATTGAACGTAAGCGGACAGAGGAAGAAATTAAAAGCTTGGCCAGATTCCCTGCCGAAAATCCAAGTCCTATTCTACGTATCGATTTGAACGGGATCCTCCTGTATGCGAACAAACCGGCTTTATCTATGCGCTCTGACTGGGATTTTCAAATTGGACAGATAGTTCCGGACAAGATGCAGAAACTGATAAAAATGACGAAATATGATGTTCCTTGGAGTGAAGATCTTCCTTGCGGGGATCTCATCTATTCAATTACATCCTCACTTTCTCCGGATACTGAATACTACGACGTGTTTGCCAACAATATAACTGATCGTAAGGAAGCGGAAGAGGAAAGGGAAATAGCTTTACAAGAAGCCCAAAATGCAAATAAAGTTAAAGACTTGTTTTTGGCCAATATGTCCCATGAGATACGAACTCCATTAAACACGATCTTGGGATTTAGCGATTTAATCCATGAAAGTACCCGCGACGTGATCGGGGAAGAAGAAAGTAAATTTTTTAATGTGATCACTTCTAGCGGCGAAAGGTTGATGCAAACGGTACATGAGATTCTGGATATTTCACAGATTGATTCTGGAACATACAGCATGAAAATAGAGAATTATAATCTAGTACCCGTAGTTCAGGAATTGGTGGATGGAATGCAGATTATGGCAAAAGAAAAGCAACTGAAATTGGAGTTTCATTCTACGCGTAAGCATACACCGATTCGAGCGGATCGAGACGGGATTTCCCAGTCAATTACCAATATTATTGATAATGCTATCAAATATACAGAGAGAGGGCAAGTCACTGTAGAGTTGCGGCAGAAGTATAAAGGTGCTATCCTTACTATTCAAGATACGGGTATAGGTATGTCTAAAGAATATTTATATAAATTATATGAGGCTTTTACTCAAGAGAGTGAGGGATATACAAAGGAATATCAAGGCATCGGATTAGGAATGGCAATTGCGAAGCGCCATTTGGATTTAAATCTTGTGGACATTGCCGTGGACAGCACAAAGGGAATAGGAACAACATTTACACTAACGTTTCCGGATCCCAATAAAATAAATAAGCAAAACACTGAAAAGAAGAAATCAAATAAGGAAAAGGGTTCCTCTAATGATAGAAAATAAAAAACCTTTCGTACTGGTCGTAGAGGATGATATAAATTCACAGATGTTGATGAAGTATTACATACAGGATAGTTATGAAATCGATTTCGCTGCATCTGTTACTGAAGCAATAGAAAAGTTGAAGAATCAACATGCAAATATCGTATTATTGGATTTATCCCTTGAAGGTGGGGAAGATGGGTTGGATTTAGTCAGATATATGCGAAAGGAGGACAAATGGAACGAGATTTCCGTTATTGCCACCACTGCACATGCGTTTACTGCAGACCGGGATAATTGTTTAGAAGCGGGATGTAATGATTATATTAGTAAACCCATCAAGAAAAATGACCTACTGGAAATGATGAGTAAATATCCCTCAACCAAAGGGTCGTGATATGTTAGGTATCTTGTCCTTAATTCAACAAATACCAAGACTTAAGTCAAAAACTCGAAGATTTGAGTTAAGAACGCAATGCGGGCTTGACTTAAGGATTGGTTTATCACCATCCTTCTTAACTCAACCGCGCCAGCAGGCGAATGTTAAGTCTCTGCCTGCCATAAATAATGAAAATTTAAATTACCTTTAGAAGGTGGGAAATATGACCAAGAGTAAACCACGAAATTTTAGATACAACCTTCTCAAGGTGATGCTAATGGAACGCTGTGCCTACAAGCAAGCAGGGGTAGGAAGGATTGGGGGTCTTTTTTCAGTTACCTTTAGAAGGCGGGAAAATGACCATGAGTAAACCACAAAATTTTAGTTACCACCTTCTCAAGGTGATGATAACGGGGGCAGGAAATCCGATTAAAATTGTTGGAATTGATGAAACAACAGCTGGATTTAACTAAATAATATTTCTTTAATGAATAATTTAGAGGGCGCATGAATTTACTGAAAAAGTCGACTGATAAATACAATTGGACAAGCTACATTTGGCAAATAGTAACATTTTGGACATTAATTTTTATATTATCCTCCTATTGGAATATTTCGAATATATATAATACATTAATCAATAATGCTGAATTACATGCAATTGTTGCTCTTGATAAAGACATTCAATATCGTCAATGGAATGCAAAACACGGCGGAGTTTATGTACCTGTTTGCGATTACGGTATACCTAATCCCTACCTGAAAGGGTTGGCTAAACGTGATATAATCAGTCTAGAAGGTGATACCCTAACCATGATAAATCCGGCCTATATGACAAGGCAGGTTCATGAAGCTGAGCTATCTGATATTGGTGTTAAGGGACATATGACAAGTCTGAATCTCATACGCATCGAAAATGCTGCGGATGAATGGGAAACAGCAGCATTACATGCCTTCGATGAAGGTTTAGAGAAAATTTCATCGATCGAAAAGATTGATACTGTAAAATTTTTCCGTTTTATGAAACCTCTTATAGTCGAAAAAAACTGTCTTAAATGTCATGCAGAACAAGGTTATAAAATTGGAGATATTAGAGGAGGCATCAGTGTTTCAATTCCCATAGAGTCTATGCTTCATAATGCATATGCGGAAATGATAAACCACGGCCTAATAGAAGGAATTATATGGATTATCGGATTGGTAGGTATTGGATTTGGATTTAAAACTGCCAAGAAAAATGAAGAACAATTCAAAGCGTTAACTCAATTATCTCCTGCCGGGATTTACCTAACCGACTTGAATGCTAAATGTACGTATGTGAATGAACGCTGGTGTGAAATGACTGGATTGACATTCGATGAAGCTATGAGTGAAGGATGGAGCAAGGGGTTACATCCTGATGATAGAGATCATGTGTTTTCATCATGGAATAAAACAGTAAAATCTGAAGAAAAATGGGAATCTGAATATCGTTTTCAAACACCAGAGGGTAAAACAATCTGGGTGCATGGTGTAGCAAACCCGCTTGTAAAAGATGGAAATATCATCGGCTATATTGGCCTGAATACCGATATTACCCAGCGCAAACAGTCGGATCTATTGCAATCAGTCTTATATCAGATTTCAGATTCCACACATACAACTAATGATTTAAATACATTATATAAATCGATATACACTTGCCTGCAGCAAGTTCTGGATGTGACCAATTTTTACATCGCCATTTATGACAACAAGACCGAATTATTATCTTTCCCTTTTCTTAGGGATGAATATGACAGTAGACCGGATCCAAAACCCCTGGGAAATGGACTGACTGAATATGTAATCAGTACCGGTGAATCGTATTTTCTTGAAGGCAAGGATATCCAAAAACTGAATCAGGAAGGAAAAATTGATATAATCGGAACGCTTCCCAGTCAATGGCTTGGTTCTCCCTTAATCGTAGACGGTAATGTAATCGGTGTGATTGCTGTACAGAATTATAAAGAATTCGATGTTTATGAAAGAAATGATTCCGGCATATTAATATATGTTTCTGAACAAATTGCTCTTGCCATTGCCCACATGCAATCAGTTAAAGAACTGGAGGTTGAGAAAACCTATCTTGAAGAATTATTTTCTAATTCCCCGGAAGCAGTAGCTCTGGTGGATATTGAAAGTAACATTTTACAAATTAATCCTGAATTCACATCCTTATTCGGATATGCGGAAGATGAGATTATAGGTAAAAATATTGATGAAGTATTAGTCGGGCAGGAACAAATGGTAAATGCTAAAAAAAATACTCGCGAGGTAAGAGCCGGGCATCGTGTTTTCTTCGATTCTATTCGTAGAAAAAAAGATGGAACAAACATACCCGTATCCATTTTAGGTTCTCCTATTAAGTATAGGGAAGGTGTATTGGCTGTTTATGCCATTTATCGTGATATTTCCGAACGGAAGAAGGCTGAATTAAAATTACGAAACTCCGAACGAAAACATCGCCGTCTTTCCGATCAGTTAACGGATGCAAATATGATGAAGGAAACACTTTTGGATATCCTTTCCCATGATTTGAAAAACTCTGCAGGTGTGATTCTGGGTTTTTCGGAGTTACTCATGGAGGAAAATGGCGACAATGAAATAGTAACCGGAATAAGGGATAGCTCAAACAGATTGCTGGAGGTTATTGACAACACATCAATTCTTTCTAAGGTTTCTTTAGGGGAAAAAATTGAATTCCAGTCACTTGATTTAGTGCAGATAATCGAACAAGTTTCTGACGAATACAAACCCCAGTTTGCCAATAAGGGGATGCAGTTAACTTTAAATCTGCCGGATAGTCTGCAGGTGCGAGCCAATCCAATTATCGCTGAAATATTTAAGAATTACATGAACAATGCACTTAAATATGCTTCAGACGGAAAGCGGTTATTAATCGATTCGAAAACAAATGATAAATCGGTCACTATTCGTTTCACTGATCATGGACCAACAGTACCAAAAGAGAAAAGAGAAATCATATTCAAGAGAGGTTCTCAATTGGAAACAGGTACGAAAAGAGGGAGAGGTCTTGGCCTGGCAATTGCGAAACGGATTGCGGATGCTCATAATGGAGACGTCTGGGTAGAACCGAATGAACCAACAGGTAATCGATTCTGCTTGCGATTGCCACTCACTTGAGAAGGTGGGAAGAAAGCCAATGAGTAAATCACAAATTATATACCACCTTCTTAAGGTGATATCCCATATAATAATAAAAAAACAATGAAAAACCCTAAAAAATGGCTAACTTCAAAATTCTACGGGATCTTCAACATGATTAGCTCTAATGAAGCTCTCTTGAAGCATGATTTTATCACGAATCGTGACACATTTACTATATTTTAACTAGTTGTATGTAGTGAAATAGTGATCCAATTAAAAAGTTTTGAACGGAGTAATATATTTTTAGAATAATTATTTAACCTAAAAGTGATAATATATTAAGTTAAAAGATATATCATGGCATATATTCACATAGTAGACGATGATCCCCTAATATTAGAATCTCTCTCAGAGTTTCTGGAGTTGGAGGGGTATGAAGTTTCTGTTTTTACCTCTGCAGAAGATGCTCAATTAGCCATTGTTAAGGACACCCCCGATATTATTTTGTTAGACTTGAGGCTGCCAGGTATGGATGGTTTAGAGTATCTTGAAATTATAAAAAAACAGTATCCCGAAATTGAGATTCTCATGGTTACCGGATATGCGGATGTTACTACTGCCATCAAGGCGATTAAACTCGGTGCCCGCGATTACATCAAAAAACCGTTTGTTTTAGATGAACTTGGTGTTCTTATTAAAAAAGCCATATCTGATAAAAAGAAAAATGAGCAATTGGCCTATTTACAGCAAGAGCAACAATATGAGTTTAATGAAATAATAGCTGCAAGTAAGTCCATGGAAAAAGTTTTTGAGTTTATACGACGATTGTCAGATTCTCCAAAAACATCGGTGTTAATTTGTGGCGAGACAGGAACGGGGAAAGAGCTGGTTGCAAGGGCATTACACTATAACAGCCCACGGGAAAAAAAACCGTTTATAGAATTAAATTGTTCAGCTTTGCAAGATACTCTGCTGGAATCAGAGTTATTTGGACATGAGGCTGGTGCCTTCACTGATGCAAAGAGAATAAAAAAGGGATTGATGGAAATTGCTCATGAGGGGACATTTTTCTTAGATGAAATCGCCGATATGAAAGTAGACTTACAAGTAAAATTATTAAAGGCCATTGAGGATAAAACATTCCGTAGACTAGGGGGAACGAAAGAGATAAAAATTGACTTGCGTATAATTAGTGCTACATCCCGTAATTTGGCTCAGTGTATAAAGGAGGGAACATTCAGGGAAGAGTTGTATTATCGACTTGGCGTTGTCATCATTGAGTTACCTCTTCTTCGCGATCGCGATGGGGATGTTATCTTATTGGCTGATCACTTTATTCATTATTTTAATGCGGAGTTTAAATACAATATCAAGGGAATGAATTCCGATGTGAAAGCGTTATTGTTACAACATTCTTGGCCTGGTAACGTACGCGAACTCCGGAATGTAATTGAACGTTCGGTCTTGTTTGAAAAAGGTGAACACCTTTCTTTGGATAGTGTGAGATTGATGAATCTACCACAGACTTACCAGCCAGCAGGAAAAAGTCTTCAACAAGGTCTGTTGGATTTTGAAATACCTCCAGAGGGTTTTTCAATAACGGATGTGGAGAAATCGTTAATTGAAAAAGCTCTTATGCAAACGAATGGCAATCAGACTATGGCAGCAAAATTGTTAGGATTTTCCAGGGAAACACTGAAATATCGACTAAGAAAGTTTAAAATAAATTCGTGAGATTACGTTACATTTTTTCAAAATTAAATTTTTTAACAATCAAAAAGATAGTTTATCCATAATAATATTTCGCTAGCGACTATTTTGAAAAAAACCAAGAGAGGTTTGTGAGTATGCCAAACACGAATAAAAAACGAAATGAAGATCTTCCCCCTGATGTATCGGGCCTGGAGCAGCTCATTGATTTTCTATATCGCAGTTCTCGCGCGGCAGTCAATAGGGAAATGTCACATTCCCTAAATAATTTTCTCACTTTGCTTTCAATTCAACAATCAATGTTAATGCGAGCATTACAGTCCGGTAATTCTGAAAATGCAATGAAGCAGGCATCAAAGATAGGAGATGCAGTTAGGAAGATCGAGGAATTCACCCGCACCCTTTCGGCGGAAATTCAGATTACCCCAAATCTTGAAAAAGCAGAAGTGAATAATATAATAACGAATATCGTTAATCTAATTCGGCGACTGCCATCTTTTGCAACGTGTACGGTTACGTTGAATCTTGATGAAGATTTCAAACATGATCAGGTCGATATAAACGCAATCAGAATGGTGTTGCTATCCTTTTTTAAAATATCTACAGTTCATTATATTAATCCCATAGTCACCATTAATTCCAATAGAGACAGCAAAACAGGTTTCTTTTATATTCATGCCGCGGCTAATGAAGGCCAAGAGCCGGAAGGAGTGGAAGACAAGAAAGAGATAGCCACAACTTTAGGCCTTAAATTGGGTGAAATCCCTTTGCGAACTGTGCAAAAAATCATACAATCATTAAATACAAATATTCAGATAGATTTGGCGAAATCCGGGGAGTTGGGTTTTACGTGTATCATTACTCCTTTAAGCTAAGAAGCGTTAATAGGTTTATAAACCGGCGATGGATAGAAGTAAGGAAATATATAAAACAATCACAGGACTTGAGTCAGTAATTCTACGAAGGAGAAGAACTGACTTCCCGCCTACACTTCGTTTTTGGCGGACAGGAAGGACTTGGGTAATATTGCCATCGTTTTTAACTCAATGGCTACGCCGATTAAGTCCCTGTCTGCCGAAGCG
>VAOY01020401.1_pt1 | contig 13255 bp, 9 predicted proteins | sample 3393881 | NCBI WGS metagenome assembly VAOY01 (sample SAMN08290430, study PRJNA428436) | hydrothermal vent metagenome | isolation source: Deep-sea hydrothermal vent chimney | place: Indian Ocean: Southwest Indian Ridge
CGTAGCACCCAGCCTGATGGCCCTGATCGCATTATCCAGCGTTGCATGGCCGGACATCACGATAATCGGATATTCATAGCCCTTCTCAACAAGACGGGCCAGCACCTCCAGTCCATCAATCCCGCCGAGCACGATATCGAGCATTATCAGATCGGGAGAGACCTCGTCTGCCGCCTGGATCCCCTCCTCTCCTGTGGGTGCCTCGGAAACATGATACCCTTCATCTTCCAGGAGTCCGCGCAGGCTGCTGCGGATTCCCGGCTCATCATCAATAATGAGAACAGAACCGTTCATCTGAGTCCTTCCAGGGGTGCGGTGAGTTCTTCATGATCGAGATCGATCCGGATCCTCATAACCGCTCCTGTCTGATGCCCATCGCTTTCTGCGGTTATCTGCCACGAGTGATCTGCCACGATCCGTGCAACCATTGAAAGCCCCAGCCCCGTGCCTCTCGATTTGGTGCTGTAGTCGGGATAGAAGAGCTTGGCCGCATCCTCCGGTTCGAAACCGATCCCGCTGTCCCTCACTTCCACCTGCACAGAATCTCCCTTTCTTTCGAGCACCACGTTCACCTCCCCACCTCCCGCCGATTCAACCGATTCAACCGCATTCTTGACAAGGTTGATCATGGCCCTCTTGGTCAGGTCGGCGTCCATTTTGAGAGCTGGAATCTGTCCTATAACCCAGACGTTGAGACGGGCTGTCTGCGATCCCTCCTGGAAGAGGGCAACAGCGTTTCTGACCACTGATTCCAGATCGGCCGGTTCCATGCTCGGCTGCGGCAGTTGCGCAAACTCACTGAACGAGGCCGCCATCCGGCGGAGTGCTTCCACCTCCTCATTCATGGTCTGGATCGATTCCCTTATCGCCGTATCTGTTTCCCACGTCCCATCCGATTCCAGCCTGGCCCGCACGCGGTGCAGTCCGATCTGTATCGGGGTCAGAGGGTTCTTTATCTCATGGGCAATCCCGCGGGCAACATCTCTCCATGCGGCCTGCTTTTCAACAAGGATGATGCGATCGCGCGCCTCCTTAAGCTGATCGGTCATCGTATTGAACGAATCGACAAGAACCTGCATTTCATCCCGCGCCTCAACATCCACCCGGACATTCAGGTTGCCTTCAGCTACTGCCGCCATCCCCTTTGCCAGTCCCAGAACCGGATTGCTGACCCCTCCGGCCAGCAGACGGGCGGCGAAGAACGCACCGACAGTCAATATGACAAGCCAGAGACTGGCAATGATCCAGAGGCCCTCCTGCAATCCGGTGCCTCCAAGCCTCGTTATGATCCTGAAACTGTCAAGTCCTTCCTCCAGGGCGTATCTCGCCCTGACAATCTGTGGATCCACCCAGATTCCGGCGCACTCGACAGCATCGTTTTCAGAGGGTTTGATCAGGGCCATATAAACTCCCCTGTCGCGATAGTTGAAGAGCGTACGCTCATCCCATGTAAACTCTACTTCGGCAAGCACCTGCGGTTGCTCGATGCGGGGATCGGGAGGATCTGCAGCCAGCGTATCGGTTCCAGGCCCGCTTCTTCCGGCTGCCGTTCTGAATTCACCTATTACCCAGTTACCCGTTTCGTCCCGGCTGAACTGCATGGTGAAATCCGGGGGAATGAGACCGGTTGTCGACTCCGCTCCTTCTCCCGTGACCTCATTACCCCAGGCCTGCAGGCTCAGCTCCTCACTCGTCAGAGCCAGTCTCACTACATCGAGTCCGCTCTCCATTGCCTCGTCCACGGGAAGTCGCACGAAAAAGGCCCTGATGACATCCACCGCACTACCCGATACATAGAGCAGGGGAACTGTCGGTATGAGCAGAAAGAGGATCAAGGCCAGAGTCAGCTTCAGCTGGAACCGACTGTATCTCTCCGGATGTCTCCACCTGTAACCAACGATGATCGTGATCACGAAAGCCAGGAATATGACCCAGGCGAAGAATATATAGACGGGGGGAGTTGAACCGGGCACAGGTTATCGCTCCGGAAGGTCGACCGGTCTGAACCGCTCGCTTTCACCCTGGAGCTCCTCCTCCCCATAGCCTGCTGCACTCATTAGAGCTCTTGCAATCCTCGTACCAATCCCTGTAGAGGATCCTCCACCCTGTTCCCTCGCAGCAGACTGATCACTCGGTTTGCTCATCCAGTTCCGCAGCTCATCGATTGTTTCCACTGTCATCGGCTGGTAGCTTACTCGTACAACGAAATAGTAGGTTGCGTTCATATCGAGCCCCAGTTCATCCATCGATCCCATCAACACACCTTCCAGCCTGGTGCACTGGGTGACTACTTCATCGAAGCTCTCGGATTTCAGCCTGATGTCAGTGCCGAGCAGTCGATATTTTCGATCGAAGGCATCGAAGCTGACCCTGAATGGAATGGGACGGGTTGATACGTGGGTGTCGAACCAGCCCGCACGCCGGCGGTACAGTTCGACCGTATAGTCGATTGCTGCCGTGCCGCCCTGCCTGACAGTCCGTTGTGCTTCAGCGTCGAAGAGCCCTGTAGTCTCTATTGAGAACCTGAGCTCCCCTTCCTGGCGATACACCTCGCCTATGGAAATCGAGGGATCCGCTTCCTGCCCGGAGACAGCTGACGGAATCAGCCCAACAGCTATTACAAGCGCACCCAGCCTCTGAAACACTCGACCCCCCACAATTGTCGACAGGTTTCGGATTTGTACTTTAAATTCGCTACTTCTCTCTTATCACTATTTCGCCGATCCCGCCCTGCAGATCGAGTCTGAGATCGGCCACATTCCTGCTGGCCCCCGGTGAATAGACATACCTGCCATCTCTTCTCCATCCACCCGGCACATCCACTTCAGCCAGGAAACCCAGTTTGCTTATTCTTGCTCTGACGGTCATGCCAACCGGTACTATTATCGTCATCGATCCCAATTCGAGGTCAACCCTGACTTCCCGGCGCATTTTAAGTTTACCATTGAAGTCCAGCACTATTTCACCGGCAAATCCGTTGATATCGAGGAATTCAAATGCAAGATTTCCCAGGTTCTCTATGCGCATCTCACCCATTTTGACGTCTATCTCAACCCGATCGATTACTTTTTTCGACACTGAGGGAAATGAAGCGTTTAGTTCCCCGGCCCACAGCGCCAGATTGAGATTGTCAAAGGTCAGATTTTCACCGTCAAGTTTCAGTACCCCTGCCTTCAGAGAGACATCGAGGTCGACTTCGGAGTTGCGGGGTAGAAGTATTTCCAGCTCTGATTCCTGGCCCTCCTCATCGGTATCGAAGGAGGAAAGCCGCATGTCGAGTTCAGCCTCGAACAGGTTCCTTTCCGGTACCCAGTCAAGCGTACCTGAGAATTGATTCTCGTGATACCTGTATCGAGCCCTGCCCTGCAAGTTGCGGCCTACGCTTTCAAGGAGTATCTCTGCACCATCGCCCCTGATCTTCACCCGCAGAGGCCTGTCGGTATCGGGAGTGAACCATTTCGTCAAAACCCGGGGCTGGCTCTGAGCAAAGAGCATGGAAGACGTTACCAGCAGGAGCACCAGCGTAACCAGCAGGGCTTTCAGTGTCTGTTTCTCTTTTTTACTCATCTTTTTACTCATCGAACAGCTTCCTTAGTGTACCGTTCCGCAATTACGCTGGTATTCGTTCGCCAATGCATTCCGGCCTGCCGCGTTACTCGTCGTCGCAATAGTCACCACTATTCCTCCTCCTCGCGCCTTGCCGGCCGCACGCCTCGGCGCTCTCGATACGTCACCGTTATTACGGAGCGGAACACAGTGCACCATTCCGCAATTTTGCCGGTATTCGATCACCTGTGCACTCCTTAGAAATCAAACGACCAGCGGATGTAATAGGTGAGGTCTTTTTCATCTGTATCGTGGACACTATCGAGTGGTTTAGCCACTTCGATCCTCAATCCTCCCCACCCAAATGGTGCCACTGCTGCACCTATGCTCCTCATCGGTTCTTCAGGAGTCAGTTCGGCATCAATTTCAGCTTCTGGATCGGCGTTCCATGCAAGCCCGTAGTCATAGAAGAATGTCAGGGCCCAGTCACCAAAAAATGGCGATCTTCCGTCTGCACCCAGCGTGTATTCGAGGGTTCCCAGAAAGAGGCGATTCCCGGTGAACTGCTTGAATTCGTAACCGCGCAGGCTGCCCACCCCACCCAGGTAGTACATGTGTTGAACGGGAATGGTGAAGGCCGGCTCCACGGTCGAGGATCCTACCCTGACCCGCAGGGCAAGATGGTCGATGCGGCTCAACCTCTGGTAGGCCTCCAGCTCCAGCAGCATTCTCTCGTAGGTGAAGGGATCACCGAATCCGATGCCCTGATGTTCGGCCTTTTCGATCGTGGCGTTTATCTCCACTCCCCGTGACGGCCTCTGGTGGGAACCGGATGTCAGATCGAGGCCCACGGTGTAAATGAGGCGTTTGATCTCACCTTCATCGGCAACCGCGTACTGGTTCAAGAGCGGATCGTGGTCGTAACCGGTAAGCCATTTATTCTCCCGAAAGATCCTCTCACCGCCGAAGATGGACCAGTTTGTCACCTTTTCGGCCGCACTCTCGTTGTCCTGCGAATAACGGACACCCAACTGCACCCATCTGACCGGTTTGAATCTCAAGTGTGCCTGCATACCTTCCACCCGGTAGTAGTCATACCAGTCGTACCGGGCCAGCAGGGCGTTAACGTCGTTCTCGTTGGGAGTTATGTACCAGGCATCCTCGGTTTCCAGCTGCCGGAACATGGCTATACCGATTTCAATCGGTGTTCCGGGGAAGAAGTAGCGGTTCAATCCAAGCCGGTAGTAAAACTCCTTACTGGCGAAAGCATAACCGGCTCCGCCATAGAAGGAGGTTGCCGCGCTACCCCAGTCGAACTGGCTGTTGAATATCTCCCCCTGGATCGTCATCCCGTCGACACGGTTGTAACAGAACCAGCCGAGAGGGAAATCCCCGGTGTATGCGAATTGATAGGAGGTCCATCGCCCATAATCCCATTTATCAGTCCAGTCGACGCCCCAATCGCGTCCGCGGCTGGGCTTTTCTCGGCCCCCTTCCCTCAGGTCGCTCAGTACGCCGGATTGGCGCACAATGCGTGCCCAGTCCACCTCGCGCCCCTGTCTCTCCAGACCCTGGCGCGTGGTTGTCCATTTGCTTCCGGTGACAACGCCCGATCCTCTCATCACCACATCCCCCTCTATGCTCACGGCATCGCCCTGAACGAGACCGCTGTTCAGGACGATCACATCGCCGTATATGGCTACTACAAGCCCCTGAACAGTACCCCTGATGAATGCGTCACCGTCGGAAACAACTACCCAGCCACGAATCTCACCGTCAACGGTAAGAGTACCGTTCTCAACTATCAGATCTCTGTTCAGTATGTCTCCGCTGTCGACTCGGTAATCACCTCTGACTCGTCGCGGATCCTCCTGAGCATCCACCGACAGACCGGTCATGGCTACAACCAGTATAACGATCGGAACCGCCCAGCATCTGTTCTTCATTGAATTACTCCTTGCCTGTTTGGGAACGTGCGGTGTTCCCGATGACAACAGGCGAACGATTCAGTATGCCCTTCATCAGACGATATACGAGCATACTTCGTGCCAATGAGGAATAATTGGAGAAACCGCTTACAACATGCTGTTCTCAGGCATTTTTCACGGTTTCCTGATTGAGCCGAGACTTTATTGTCACTCCGATGTGTTGTCATTCTGCTACACATACGTGAAAACGCTTGTGTCAAATATACACAGATTGTGCTTCAGGTTCATCTGATTTCCAGGATCGAACAGAATAATGACATTTATCCACCTTTCAGTAGAGTTTATCCACATCGGTAATTAGCAGATTGAAAGGTATAACTCCATAAATAATAACAAGTTAGAAAGATTGTCCGGGAAAAGTCCACACAGGTGTCAACAACCTGATCCGCCCCTGATCAGCCTGTCTCCTCTCCTTCCTCCACATCCTCACTCACGGCCTCAGATGCTATAGCTGTTTCATCCTTTTCGGCAACGCGGGCGACATCCACAATAGTGTCCCCCTCCTCGATGTTCATCAAACGCACGCCCTGGGTATTCCTGCCAATAACGGATATATCTCTGGCCGCCTGACGGATGATCAGACCCGACCTGTTTATCAGCATCAGTTCGTCTGTGTCAACCACCTCCTGGACGGTAAGAACATCGCCGTTTCTGTCGCTGCTCTTCATCGTCAGAACACCCTTACCTCCCCTTCGCCGGACAGGATATTCGCTGATTTTGGTTCGCTTGCCATAACCGAATTCTGCAACTGTCAGGATGTATCCTTCGCGCCGTACGACAACCATCCCGACCACTCCGTCGCTTTCTTTGCCCAGTGTTATCCCCTTCACGCCTCTTGTATTCCTGCTCATGGGGCGGACATCTTCCTCATGGAAGCGTATCGCCATACCTTTTTTCGTACCGAGCAGTATATCGCATGAACCGTCGGTCAGGTTCGCCTCTATCAGTTCGTCGTTCTCCAGAATGTCGATCGCTATGATGCCGTCCCGACGCGGATTGCCGTAGTCTTTGAGAGGTGTTTTTTTCACCAGCCCCCTGGAGGTGCTGAAGATGATGAATTTGCCCTCCTCAAATGTACGGACCGGAACCATCGCTCGAACCGTCTCGTTCTTCTCAACCTGAATCAGGTTGATGAGCGGTCTGCCCTTGGCCAGTCGTCCTCCCTGCGGGATATCGTAAACTTTCAGCCAGTAGCACTTGCCCCGGTTCGTGAAGAAGAGGATGTATGAGTGAGTCGATGCCACGAAGAGGTGTTCGACGAAATCCTCCTCTCTGGTGCCCACACCCTTGATCCCCTTTCCTCCGCGACCCTGGCGTCGGTAGGTCGATACCGGTATTCGCTTGGTATAGCCGTGGTGAGAAATGGTTATGACCATATCCTCTTCCGCGATGAGATCCTCCATGTTGAATTCCCCGGCATCCTCCAGGATCTCCGTGCGCCGGTCGTCACCATACTTCTCGAGTATTTCCTCCAGTTCCTCTCTGACTATAACCATGCGCAGGCCGCGATTGGCCAGGACCTCTTTGAAGTGGGCGATCTTTTCGATCAGCTCTCTGTATTCATCCTCGATCTTCTGCCTTTCCAGACCGGTCAGGCGTGCAAGCCTCATATCGAGGATGGCCTGAGCCTGAACGTCGGACAGCTCGAACTTCTTTTTCAGCTGCTTTCTGGCGGCCTCGGGATCTTTGGCGTTCTTGATAAGTGCCACGATCTCATCGATATTGTCGACACAGATCCGGAGTCCCTCCAGGATGTGCGCTCTGGCTTCCGCCTGTGCCAGTTCGTAGCGTGTGCGCCTCTCCACCACATTGTGGCGGAAGTCGAGAAAGGCCTGCAGCGTTTCCTTGAGGTTGAGCTCAACAGGCTGACCGTTTACAAGCGCCAGGTTGATGACACCAAATGTGTTCTGAAGCTGGGTCAGTTTGTACAGCTTGTTTACGATTACTTCGGCCGGCGCGTCTCGTTTCAATTCGACGACGACCCTCATGCCGTCCCTGTCAGACTCATCCCTGAGATCCGAAATCCCCTCAACACGCTTTTCTCGAACCAGCTCGGCAATATTCTCGATCAGTTTCGATTTGTTCACCTGATAGGGTATTTCGGTGATGACTATCCGTTCGCGGTCCTTCACTTCTTCGATGTGAACTCTTGCCCTTACAATCACCCTCCCACGCCCTGTTTTATAAGCGTCCACTATACCCTGTCTGCCGTAGATAATTCCTCCTGTCGGGAAATCGGGTCCGCTGATATGCTCCATGAGATCCTCGATCTCGGAGTCGGGATTCTCGATCAGGTGAAACAGTCCGTGTACAATTTCGGTCAGGTTGTGAGGAGGGATGTTCGTTGCCATACCGACGGCAATACCCGAAGCGCCATTGACGAGAAGGTTCGGGAGTCTCGATGGCAGAACCTGCGGTTCTTTCAGTGTTTCATCGAAATTGGCCGACCAGCCCACAGTATCCTTGTCCAGGTCGTGCAGCATCTCGGCAGCTATATGTGTCAGCCTGCACTCGGTATATCTCATCGCAGCTGCGGAATCTCCATCGATACTGCCGAAATTGCCCTGGCCGTCAACCAGCGGATAGCGCAGTGAAAACACCTGAGCCATTCTAACGAGGCTGTCGTAAACCGCCGAGTCTCCGTGCGGATGATATTTTCCGAGCACGTCACCGACCAGTCTTGCACTCTTTCTGTGAGCCCGATTGGGGTGAAGGCCCAGGTCTCTCATGCCGTACAGGATTCTTCGGTGAACAGGTTTCAGTCCGTCACGTACATCGGGCAGGGCCCTGGCCACGATTACAGACATCGAGTAGTCGATGTAAGAGGACTTCATTTCTTCTTCGATATTAACGGGCACTATTCTCTGTCGGTGAAGTGTTGTCATAATCTTTAAACGTCCAGATTTCTAACGTACTTGGCGTTTTTTTCGATGAAGTTTCTGCGCGGCTCAACCAGATCGCCCATCAACAGAGAGAATATTCTATCCGCTTCGTGGGCATCCTCCATGGTGACCTGCAGCAGAGTGCGCGTTTCGGGATCCATCGTGGTCGACCAGAGCTGGTCCGGATTCATCTCACCCAGACCTTTGTATCGCTGAATCGAGGAGCCCTTCTTCCCGATCCGTTTCAATGCTATGTCCCGCTCCTTGTCGCTGTAGGCGTAGATCTCTTCCCTGCCGTTCTTAACCAGATATAGCGGCGGCTGTGCAATGAAGATGAGTCCTTCCCTTATGAGCGGTTTCATGTACCTGAAGAATAGAGTAAGCAGGAGCGTTCTTATGTGAGCGCCGTCCACATCGGCATCGGTCATCAGGATGATTTTACCGTATCTGGCCTTTTCAATATCGAAATCATCCTCAAATCCGGTACCGATGGCAGTAATGATCGTGCGTATCTCTTCGTTGGCAAGGATCCGGTCCAGACGCGCCTTCTCCACATTCAGGATCTTTCCCTTCAGCGGCAGGATCGCCTGGAAACTGCGGTCGCGACCTGCTTTGGCGCTTCCGCCCGCCGAATCTCCCTCCACAAGGTAAAGTTCCGAGCTCTCGGGGTCCCTGATTGCACAATCCGCCAGCTTGCCTGGCAGGGTGCCCGATTCCAGAACAGTCTTGCGGCGAACCAGTTCCCTGGCTTTTCTGGCGGCGTCTCTGGCACGTGCGGCTGCATCCACTTTCGATACGATCTTACGTGCATAGGAAGGAGTTTCCTCGAAGAAGGAAGCGAGCTTTTCGCCCACAACCGATTCCACGATACCCCGGACCTCGCTGTTGCCCAGTTTCGTTTTTGTCTGCCCCTCGAACTGTGGATCGGGCACCTGAATGCTTATTATCGCAGTCAGTCCTTCCCGGCAGTCGTCACCAGTCAGGCTGTATTTCGCTCCGTTCTTCATCAGATTGTTGTTCTGGGCGTAGTTATTTATCGTCCGCGTCAACGCGGAACGGAAACCGGTGAGGTGGGTGCCGCCTTCCAGTGTATTGATAGTATTGACGAAACTGTAGAGGTCTTCGTGGTATCCATCATGATACTGCAGGGCAACTTCCACTTTTACGTGTTCACGCTCGTCGGTGATGAATATCGGCTTGGGATGAAATGTGTTTCTGTTTTCATTCAGGAAACGGACGAAGTCAATCAGACCTCCGGTATAGTGAAAGGTGTTCTCCTTCTCCTGTCCCTTTCTGGCGTCTTCAAGTGTGATTTTCAATCCAGCATTCAGGAAGGCCAGCTCACGCATCCGGTGAGTCAGGATATCGTAGTGGAACTCTGTCTCCTGGAAGATCTCGGTATCGGGTTTGAAAGTCACAACAGTACCGGTTTTCTTCCGTTTGCCTGCCTTCTTCAGGACCCCCTTCGTAATCCCTTTTTCGTACCGTTGTCTGTAAACATCCCCACCCCTGGCAACCTCCACTTCGAGCCATTCCGAAAGAGCATTTACAACGCTCACACCCACTCCATGAAGCCCGCCGGATACCTGGTATGTTTTGCTGTCGAATTTCCCGCCCGCATGAAGAGTGGTCATGATGACCTCGACCGCCGGCTTCTTTATTTCCGGGTGCGTATCAACGGGAATACCGCGACCGTCGTCGGTAACGCGGATTATGTCACCATCCTGAATAGTCACCGATATGTTGGTACAAAAGCCCGCAAGTGCTTCATCTATCGAGTTGTCCACCACTTCGTAAACGAGGTGGTGGAGACCCGTTGTACTGGTACTTCCAATGTACATGGCGGGGCGTTTTCGTACGCCTTCGAGACCCTTCAGAACCTGGATGCTTTTAGCATCGTAGGCTTCTGTTTTTGTCTTCTTCCGCCCGCCCCCGCCTTTCTTCTCGGTCACTATTTCACTCCTTTGATCCGCCCTCCAATAAAGCGGATTTTTTTCACTTCCGGTAATTCAGGATGCTCGTTAATCACATTTAAAATCTTCTCCTGCATCAAAGAAAGTTCAGTCCTCCACACAGGATCCATTACTTCAAGAAGCAACGTTTTACCCCTGACATCAATCGGGGTGGAAACGGCGGAGATACGCGGCCCTACGAGCGATTTCCACTCCTGGAAAAGACGGCCTTTTGACAGACCGGTACGCATATCGGAACTCTCGAACCAGCTCTTAATAACATGTGAGAGCAAGACCGGTTTTCTGGAGTTCAATTCCCCACCCTTATCGTTCCATCCATTACTTCTATTACCCGTTCTGCAATATCTGCCAGCTCACCGAGATCCGATGCCGAAGGAGTTGTTACAAAGACCTGAGATGACATTTCTGTCAGCACTCTCATCAGGTTTTCCACCCTGTTGCGGTCGAGTACCGTTGCAACTTCATCCATTATCAGGATGGGTGATCGCCTGTAGATCTTTGTGTAGTATGCGACCTCTGCGAGCTTCAGTGTGGCCAGAGCCGTTCTGGCCTGACCATGTGATCCGTATGTCTTTAATTCCCTTTCGTCGATCTTCAGCAACAGGTCGTCTCTGTGAGGACCCGTGCCGGTAAATCCCCTCTCCCGATCCGCTTCTCTGCCTGCAGCCAGTGCTTCCAGTACTGCCGTCCGGTCATCTTCTGCCAGGGGTGGATTGGGTCGGTAGTTGATCGATAACCCTTCATCTCCACTGCTTATATCCCTGTATGTCTGCCGTGATTCTCTCTGGATATGCTCGACAAACCGCCGGCGACAGTTCCTTATCCTGATCGCGCTGTCTGCCAGAGTTTCCTCGTAAGTTTCGGCCAGATGGAACCTTCCCTGCCTTAGACTCATATTCCTCTGTGCTCGAGCTCTTCTGTAACGTTTCAGCGCCTTCAGGTATTGAATGTCTGTCTGAGCCAGCACGATATCGAGGAATCTTCTGCGGGCACGTGGCTCTCCCTGTACCAGCTCCCCATCCTCCGGAGTCAGGCTGACCACAGGTATTTTACCCACCAGTTCGCTGATCCTGCTCAATTCCGAACCGTCCACTATTGCTTTCTTGGAACCACTGCGAGTCCAGACAACCTCCAGTTCGTGCACTCTCCCCGACCATTCAACAACTCCTGCCAGCCTGGAGGCAGGAGCGTCAAAGCTGATTAATCGCCTGTCACTTCTCTCTCTAAAGGAACGTCCAAGTGATAAGAAATAGATGGCCTCCACCAGATTGGTTTTCCCGTGACCGTTTGGTCCGGTTACAAGGATCAGGCCGGAGTCCAGTTCTAGATCAGCGTCTGCGAAGTTCCGGAACGCTTTCAGGGATAATTTCTTGAACTGTGCGGAGGTTTCTGTTCTATCTTTGCCTTTCTTAGTCATTCAGACGCAGTGGCATGAGCAGGAAGGTGAGGTCTTCTCCCTCTTCCTGTTCTACTGGTCTGACGAGACCGGCGCTGACGGGCGTCTTTAATGTTATCTCGATTCCCCCCCGGTGAATGTGTCTGAGAACCTCCAGCATGTAAGCTGCATTGTACGCCAGTGTCATAGGGGAACCTTCATATACCACTTCTATGTGTTCCCTTGCTTCAGCACCCAGATCAGGGCTGATAGCGCTTAGCTGTGCACTGTTCTCTTCCAGATCGAATCTGACCTGATGTGTCTGTGTGTTGCTCAGTATCGACACTCTCCGAACGGCAGCTTCAAGAACATCCCTGTCTACAACAACCCTCTTGTCGTTATCCTTCGGCATCACGAGTTCGTAGTTCGGGTATGGTCCCTCAATCAATCGTGTGAGAAGAATAGTGTCACCCATGTCTGCCTGGAGGTACTTCTCACCAACTATTATTTCTTTCAGGTTCCTGCCTTCACCTATCAGGCGTGTTATCTGATTGAGAGCTTTAGGCGGTACAATGACTTCAATTAAAACATCGCCCTCTCCTCCTACCACACCATCCAGCTTTATAAGTGCAAGTCTGTGGCCGTCTGTTGAGATCATTTTTGTGTTCTTTTCTTCTATCTTCCACAAGACTCCACCCAGAGCGGGCCTGGTCTCATCTCCCGAGACGGCAAAGGCGGTTGTGCTCACCATTCTCTTGAAATCTTTTCCATCTATTTCCAGGTGTTTGCCTTCCACGGTATCCATAATTTTAGGAAACTCTTCCCAATCCATTCCGGTGAGTTTGTATTGTCCTCTGCCACACGTCAGGCTTATACGGTCTTCACTCTCATCCAACTGGAATGTCTCTTCGGGTAATTCCTTCACTATTTCAGAAAATTTTCGCGCAGGAACGGTTGTTATACCGTCTTCAAGCAGATCGCATTCGATGGATGTTTTCATGGATATATCGAGATCAGTCGAAGAAATAAAGAGACGGCCCTCTTCTGTTTTCAGTAGTAGGTTAGAGAGAATAGGCAGTGTGGTTTTTGGAGGAACAACCTGCTGAATACTTGCCAGTGCTTCTGTTAATTCATCTCTTGAAAGTCTAACCTTCATCAGGCTCTCCCCATTTGAAAGAGGTTTATTGATGTACTTTTCGAATGATATGAACTAGTCCACATACAGTATTAAAATAAATAATAATAAGAGAAATAGATATAGTAGTAGTAGGGTGTGTGGATAGTTTTATTAATATCTTAATTTCTTTATAACTCATTATTACACAAGAAGTTATGTAAAACAAAGCAGTGTGGATAAACTGACGACAGGATATTATTAATCTCTCTATTAATTAACATAATTCACACCACCGTCCTCAGTTTCGAACAAAGAACTACTTTTCCACAACTAGAGAACAACATTTCATAAGGTTATTAACATCCAAGGGGCAG
>VAOY01015354.1_pt1 | contig 13192 bp, 10 predicted proteins | sample 3393881 | NCBI WGS metagenome assembly VAOY01 (sample SAMN08290430, study PRJNA428436) | hydrothermal vent metagenome | isolation source: Deep-sea hydrothermal vent chimney | place: Indian Ocean: Southwest Indian Ridge
AAAACCTATTCATTGGCTACAAGTAACTTTCTGGCTAATGGCGGAGACGGTTTCTATGCGTTAAAGAATACCGAAAAGCGTCCGGCCTTGAGTACACGTCCCCCTCAAATATCAGACCTTGTGATGCAGGCCATCGTCAATCAATACGATATAAAGCCTAAAACTGATAACCGCATAATAAATATGGCAAAAGGCGGTTGATCAGATGCAGCATAAGAAAAAGATTTTGTATCTGTTTATCATTGCACAATGCAGTGTGATGGGATTTTTTCTTTTAATACTGGTTTTGACGCTGCTGCGTTTAAATGACGTGCGAACAGTGCTTGACGATATCACCTCGTCTTCTATCCCCACTCTTAGCCAAGCTACTGAAATTACTCGTGAAGTTCAGCACTTAATTTCACTTACTGCGCGATTAACATCGTCTGAGAGCCAATCGTCTCGGCGTATTGTCAAAACTCAGTTAGATGAAACGATAGAGCGCCTGGATTCCTCCAATTTGAAACTTGAGCAGGGAGACAAGTACTTAGCGACGCAACTGAATGTACTTACATTAGAAATAGAAGAACTAAACGCATTAGTGCGTCAGCGAATTGATGTTGAAAAAGAAGTGCGGGTGGAAAGGGAAGTACTCTTTACTTACTTGAACAATATTTTCGAAGACAATAAATCGCAGTATGTGGGTATTCAATCTTCTCAAACGCTGGTTCCTCTGATATTACAAATTGCCCAAATAAATCAGCAGTTCCAACTGCATGAGTTACGCAAGTTAGAGGACAGTATTGAAGAAAGCATCGCTTCCTTGCGTGAGGCGACATCGCTAGACAAGCGCAGCAGCGAACTGGTAAGAGCGCTAGAGGAGGGGGTATTAGGTAAATGGGGCATGATTGATAAACAAGCTAATGTCATGCGTATTCGTGGACGTTCAAGAGGGCGAGGCAGTTTTGTTGAGCACTTGGCTGAAGATGTCGCGTCAAATATTGAGTTTAGGGCATCTTCAATCACAAAAGACACCTCTTCTTACGCATTGTCTGCCAACCAGGCCGTGTCCAAACAAATAACCCTGTCATTGGCACTCTCATTAATTGTGATGATTATTTGTTGCGCCATCATCTTCTACATCTACAAACGTATTATTCTGCGTTTAATTGCTTTAACCAATTTGGTTGAAAAAAATAGTGACGAGGTAGCAAGCTTCGAAGGCAGTGACGAGATATCTCGCCTGGCTAAAACCTTTGCACTGTATTTTGAGAGAGTGAAGAGCCAAGAAACCGAATTGATTCGTTTGTCACTTAGCGATCCGCTCACTAACATCCCAAACCGACGGGCGTTTGAAATGGAAATGGAAAAGGTAATAGCAATGTCAAAACGGTATGAATGGCCGTTGACGGTGATTATCTTGGATGTCGATAGTTTCAAACTTTACAATGACAATTATGGTCACCCTAAAGGGGATGAATGCCTGAAAGCCGTCGCTATTGGGCTTAATGAAGTTATTACCCGTAATACTGATTTTTGTGCTCGATACGGTGGTGAGGAGTTCGTAGCGATTCTGCCTAATATCGATGAGAAAGGCGCGAAGGTGAAAGCTGAAGAGATTCGAGATGCGATAGAATCATTAGGGATAGAGCACAGCAAGAGCACAGTTTCACCCGTAATTACCGCAAGTTTGGGCGTTGCAACGGTCAATTTCGTTAATCACCACAACTGGACGTTAACTTCGATCCTTAATACCGCTGACAGAGCTTTGTACGACGCCAAAACGGGCGGCCGGAATCGTTGCGTGTTTTCATCGCTGCCATGAGTATTTTTGTATAGCAAAAAGTAGCGCGTTTATGTCAATGCCCAAACTGGGCTATCTTTAATCTTTATTGAACAAAAAATTTAGTTTTATTTGTGTGAAACATCAATAAACTTCACTTCCTCTGCTATCTTTAATCAAAACCAATAAATACTAGCTTATCGTTTCAGACAACTAACCGTATTTCAGTGTGATACGCCAGTGCCTATTTTGTCAGGGTGGCTTCGTTATGAGCTGAGTCGGCTGATAAATAATGCGTGAAACGAAGTTCATTAGGAGCGCAGGATGTTTTTCAAAAATAAAGAGTTGATAGCCGAAAACCAACGTTTGGAAAAGGAAATGGCGGCACATGAAACGGTTAAGGAAGAGCTTCGTGAAGAAATGTTGTACATTGAGTTGAATGCAGACGGACGTATAAGTGCAATTAATGATCTATATACTCAAGCAACAGGATTTAAGATTTCAGAGCTAGAAGGGAAGTCTCTTGAAAGCCTAATGGATCCGAAATCGCCCAAAAAATCGGACGTTCAAGATATGCTAGGCGCTATTAAAAATCATCGTCATTGGCATGGCGCAGTTAGATTCAACAATGCAAAAGGTCATGAGATTTGGGTAAGAGGAATTATACAGCCCATAGACGACGCCTATGGAAATGTGAAGTGTATTTCTTTCTATATGGCAGAGCAAACGCGCAATATTTCTTACAGTAATGAGCTTAGAGATATGATTGCCGCGCTTCATCGCTCTTCTGCTGTTATTGAATTTAACCTTGATGGCACCATCATAAAAGCCAACGAAAACTTTTTGAAAGGTTTGGGGTACAAGCTGGAGCAACTAGTTGGGAAGCATCACAGGATCTTTTGCACAGAGCAAGAGGCGAACTCGGAAGAATATAAACATTTTTGGCGTGGGCTAGCGCAAGGACAGTTAGAATCTGGACGCTACAAACGCATTGATAGCCGAGGGAATGACGTGTGGCTAGAAGCGTCATATAACCCCATCAGAAACGAAGATGGTCAGCTTTATAAAGTAGTGAAATTCGCAACGGTAATTACAGAGCAAATGAAGCGGGAATTCGCCATTTCTGAAGCCGCCAACGTTGCATTCAACATTTCGCAAGAAACTGGAGAGCAAGCATGTAAGGGTAACCAAGTGCTCGATTCTACGGTTAAGGCGATGAACGAATTAACGAAACAGATGGGCAATGCGAGTGAAGGTATTAAGGACCTTGATGAACAATCCCAAAAAGTTGCGGACTTGGTTAAAAGTATAAGCGGAATTGCCGATCAAACTAATTTATTGGCGCTTAACGCTGCTATTGAAGCTGCACGTGCAGGCGATCAAGGGCGTGGTTTCGCGGTGGTTGCCGATGAAGTCAGGCAGCTAGCGTCGCGAACCAGTAGCGCAACTGAAGAAATCGTAAACGTCGTCGTAGAAAACAGAAAGTTAACAGAAAATGCAGTTCAGTTAATTGAAGCGGGTCAGGAAAAAGCGCGCGAAGCCTTAGAGTATTCAACGCAGTCAGGCAAAGCAATGAGCGAAATCCAAAGCGGTGCCAATGAAGTGGTAAACGCTATCGGGCAATTTACTAAACGCCTCTAGAAAATTAGCGACACAATCAGACGGCTTTAGTCATTGGCCATATTTGTTCAACCTTGGTATCTGCTTTCGCGCACCAAGGTTGAACACCCCCCTGTTTTGGTGCACCAAAACGAATTCATTCTCACTTTTCTCTTACCTCAATAGTGTAAATGTTCATAAATTTTAATGGCTTACATTTCTGGCACGATGGGTGCTAATTAATCCGTGCAACAGCAACGTTGCTGTACAAAGCAACGGGTGCAAACACAAATGCGATGGCAGAGTGGAGTGCACAACACTTACCATAGGGTAAACAAATAGGATTCAGCGGAGAACGGTAAGGAAGCATCATCATCTCCGGCATTTATGGCAAGTGCATAATAATAAAAAATAAAGATGGTTTTATAAGCTAAAGCTTTTAATAAACCTCCCTTAAAGATGAGGTGTGTGAGCGGGAATTCCTGACTTACCATTAACAACTTGATGCGTTTGTAAGAACTCCGATATTACAAACACGGCAACGAAGCCCACCATGCTCGACGGTTAAACGTCGTACACTGGTGGGTTTTTTTTTGGCTACGAGGAACACGTATGACTGGGTTAAAGACAACATCACTGCTAAAACGCTTTCGAACGGCGAGTGCTGGAGTATGTGCAGCACTTGCCGTCTCTGTAGCAAGTTTTTCTGCGAGTGTGGCAGCACAAGCGCCAGCGGTAGGCTGGCCTGAGAAGGAAGAACTTAAGTTTGGTTTTATCAAGCTCACTGATATGGCACCGCTTGCTGTGGCGTACGAAAAAGGCTTTTTTGAAGATGAGGGCCTCTACGTTACGTTGGAAGCACAGGCTAACTGGAAAGTACTGCTTGACCGCGTAATTGACGGCCAATTAGATGGCGCCCACATGTTGGCTGGTCAGCCCCTTGGCGCGACCATTGGTTTCGGTACGGAATCGCATGTGGTAACAGCGTTCAGCATGGATCTCAACGGAAATGGTATTACCGTTTCTAATGAAATTTGGGACAAAATGAAGGCGCATATTCCACAGGAAAATGGCAAGCCAGTACATCCCATTAAGGCCGATTATTTAAAGCCAGTGGTTGATGAATACCGCAACGCAGGAAAGCCGTTCAACATGGGAATGGTCTTTCCGGTTTCTACGCACAACTACGAGCTACGCTATTGGCTAGCGGCAGGTGGAATTCACCCTGGATATTATGCGCCGCATAAAGGTGACACAGCAGGTCAAATAGACGCTCAGGCACTGTTGTCTGTAACACCTCCACCGCAAATGCCAGCGACGATGGAAGCCGGCACTATCTATGGCTACTGCGTGGGCGAACCTTGGAACCAACAGGCAGTATTCAAAGGTATTGGTGTACCTGTGATCACCGATTACGAAATTTGGAAAAATAACCCTGAAAAAGTGTTCGGCGTAAGCCAAGGCTGGGCAGAAAAATACCCTAATACGCACATTCGTGTGGTTAAAGCACTAATTCGTGCGGCAATGTGGCTGGATGAGAATGACAATGCTAACCGCCCTGAAGCAGTAAAGATTCTTGCCAAGAGTAACTACGTAGGTGCGGATGAAAACGTACTGGCTAACAGCATGACAGGTACTTTCGAATACGAGAAGGGTGACAAGCGCGACGTGCCCGACTTTAATGTGTTCTTCCGCTACAACGCTACCTACCCCTATTACAGCGACGCTATCTGGTATCTCACACAAATGCGCCGTTGGGGCCAGATTTCAGAAGCAAAGTCTGACGACTGGTATAAAGAAACAGCTAAAAAAGTCTATAAACCTGAGGTTTATGCTCAGGCAGCTAAAGCACTCATTGCCGAAGGTAAAGCTAAAGCGTCTGATTTCCCTGAGTTTGCAACGGAAACAGGCTACAAGCCGCCTCAGAGCGAATTCATTGATGGCGTGACGTTTGATGGAAGCAAGCCTAACGCTTATTTAGAGCAATTTAAGATAGGACTTAAGGGCGACACTGTACTGTAAGTGTCAGGTTCAATGGCCCCGACTTCAGTTCTAACTAGGGCGGGGCATAAACCGCGCAATAGCGCACATCATGTGTCAGGAGCAAGCAATGAGCAAGATGACAACCATTCTTCGCCTTCCATCGTCGCCGTCAAACGCCAACTCTTTGTTGAGCCGTTTATATCAATCCACGCCTGCGTTGCTGCTGCCTGTTATTGGCTTGCTGATGTTTTTGGCCATTTGGAATGGTGTAGCAAAAAGTATCGACACGTCGCTGGGGCAGTTCCCAGGGCCCGCACAAGTTTTTGAGCAAGCCGGTGCGTTAATTGACGAGCATATTGCACAGCGCGAAAAAGCAGACGCTTTCTATCAACGTCAAGAAGCAAGAAATGCAGCGCGTGTAGCGCAGGACCCTACTTATCAGCCAAAAATTAGAGAATTCACCGGTGCGCCAACGTTTTTTGATCAGATATGGACAAGCCTTTACACCGTCATGGTTGGATTCTTAATTGCATCAGTCGTGGCGGTTCCCGTGGGTATACTATGTGGTCTAAGTAAATCTGCTTACACCGCAATAAATCCACTTATCCAGTTGTTTAAGCCTGTGTCTCCATTGGCATGGCTGCCGCTGGTGACTATGGTGGTAAGTGCCCTTTATGTCAGCGATGAGCCGGCCTTTTCTAAATCATTCGTGACCTCTGCTTTTACGGTTTCGCTTTGTTGTTTATGGCCAACCCTTATTAACACCGCAGTAGGCGTATCAAATATTGATAAGGACCTAATCAACGTAAGTAAGGTATTGCGCCTTACGCCGTTTGCTCATCTCACCAAAATAGTACTTCCATCTTCTATCCCCATGATTTTTACAGGACTTAGATTGTCGCTTGGTATTGGCTGGATGGTACTGATTGCGGCAGAAATGCTTGCCCAAAACCCGGGCCTAGGAAAGTTTGTGTGGGATGAATTCCAAAACGGAAGTTCAGAGTCGCTAGCGAGAATCATGGTCGCAGTGCTCACCATTGGCGCTATTGGCTTTGTGCTAGACCGCCTAATGTTATCGATTCAGCGCGCTGTAAGCTGGGACAAGTCGAGCGTACTACGCTAATTTTGAGGAGAATTTTATGCACACTAAACACTTAGAGTTAGAGCAGGTGGGTATCGACTTCCCCACACCGAAGGGGCCATTTACTGCGCTTCAAGATGTAAATCTTAAAATCAGCAAAGGTGAATTTGTGTCGTTAATTGGTCATTCGGGCTGCGGTAAATCAACGGTGCTGAATATCGTCGCAGGTTTGCACCAAGCTACTACCGGCGGCGTAATTTTAGATGGCGCAGAAGTGAAGCAGCCTGGACCTGAACGCGCAGTAGTCTTTCAAAACCATTCTTTATTACCTTGGCTTACGGTATACAAGAATGTTGAGCTGGCCGTAAAATCGACCATGCGAGGCAAGAGTAAAAACGAGATGCGTGACTGGATCATGCACAACCTAGAGCTTGTGCACATGACCCACGCCCTTGATAAATTACCCAGTGAAATATCAGGTGGTATGAAACAGCGAGTGGGCATTGCACGAGCGTTGGCAATGGAGCCAAAAGTGCTGCTAATGGATGAACCGTTCGGTGCGCTAGACGCCCTAACTCGCGCTCACCTTCAAGACTCGCTAATGGAAATTCATGCTGATTTGGGTAACACGGTTATTATGATTACTCACGATGTGGATGAAGCGGTATTGCTATCAGACCGCATTGTTATGATGAATAACGGCCCGGCAGCCACCATTGGCGAAATTCTAGATATTGAGTTGCCGCGTCCGCGAGATAGATTAGCACTTGCAGATAACAAGCAGTACAACCACTACAGACATGAAGTCTTAACTTTCCTTTACGACAAACAAAAGAAGGTTGAAACCGTTTCGTCACGCGCCAACCAATCGCCTACAACTAACAAACATTCACAACAGCTAGCAAAACCCAGCGGGGTGTCATCTGAAAAAAAAGACGCTAAGAAGTCAGATGCCGCCTAGCTTTATCGGCACCTGACTAGGGCGGAAGCCTTTTCCGCCAACTAACCAAAACCATCACTTTTAACCAGCATTCTACTGCTGGCTGGGTAAGTGTTGACTTCTGGGCCTGTTGGCCTTTGTTGTACAAGTTTTGGTCTAAATGGAAGCCTTTTAATCGCGAAACAGTCCTGCAAGCCTAGTGGGCTAAGTTAAAGGACTGTGACAAAGAGTAAAAGGCTTCCATAACGACCCCTTCGGGCAGCGCCTGTGTGCCATCTATACTGCGTTGAATGTTTTCGATTTAGAACCACTAAACCGTCAAACATCCGCCTTGCCTAGATGGCACACAGACCGCTGCAAAAAATGTACAGCAAAAGCCAGCAGGCCCTCATCAATACCGATAGGGAATACACATGAACACGTTAAAAAACTTTGGCATTAAGATGCTAACAGCATCTGTTTTGACAGTATTGGGTGGAAGCGTAATGGCCGCTGACATTCACAGCGCATTAAGCGATTCAAAGGCATGGGCGGATCTGAATTTACGCTACGAAGCTGTTGATCAAGACAATGCGTTAGAAGACGCAAGTGCACTGACTTTGCGTACGCGTCTAGGGTTTAGTTCGGGTAGCGTTAATGGTTTCTCATTTACCGCTGAGGTTGAAGACAGTCGTATTGTACTTGGGCAAGATGAGTTTACTGTGGGGCCTACTGGCTTTAACGTAGGTGAGTATTCGGTCATTGCCGACCCTGAAACTACCGAAGTTGATCAAGCTTTTATTCAGTTTAAGGAAGATAACTTTACCGCCAGAGTAGGGCGACAAGTAATTACGTTGGATGACCATCGATTTGTTGGCCACGTTGGCTGGCGACAAGACCGCCAGACCTTTGATGCCGTAAGCGCTAAATATGCGGCAACAGACAATCTAGAACTATTCTATAGCTATCTTTACAAACGCAACCGCATTTTTGCTGAGGCGGCAGATTTAGATTCTAAAGATCATATTCTTCATGCTACTTATACATCCAAAATTGGCAAGTTTGTGGCTTACGCTTACCTTTTAGAAGTGGACAACGACACGGATAACGCGTTGGACACGTATGGCGTGAGCTACGACGGAAAGATGAAAGGTGAGAGCGTGAGTTGGGCTTACGGTGGTGAGTTTGCCACGCAATCAAGCGAAGCTGGCGCGGGCGAAACGGCCACCGACTTTGACGCCTCTTATTTAAATGCGTATGTCGCAGCCACGTTTTCTGGCGTGACGGCTAAGGTCGATTACGAAATACTAGGTTCTGACGATGGGTTGTACGGGTTTGCAACGCCGCTAGCTACGCTGCACAAATTCAACGGTTGGACTGATCAGTTCTTGGGCACGCCAGCACAGGGCTTAAAAGATCTTAAGTTATCTCTATCAGGTGGGCTAGCCGGTGGTAAATGGCTTTTGGCTTACCACGATTTCAGCGCTGACGACAGCAGTAACGGTGCTGACGACTTAGGCAGCGAAATTAATGTACAGTATACGAAGAAGTTTGCAGGTAAGTACAATTTTGGCATTAAGTACGGTACTTACGATGCGGGAGATATAAAGGCGGATACCAATCGCTTCTGGATGTGGATTGGTACACGCTTCTAATTGCAATACACTATTACAACGTTATGTTGTAATTAATACTACAGGTCTGGCTGAGTCGTTACTGACTTAGCCAGCCTTTTTCAACGGCCACATCAAGCTGCTGCATAACGTAGTCCCATAAAGCCGGTGCGCAAGATTTAAGGTGAGCATTACGCTTCTCAATTTTCTCCCTTGCAATACCGTGACGCTTCCAGCTTCCTCCGTTGTCTTTCATATTTTGAAATACGGGAAGTACGCGGTCCATTGATTTTGCAAATTCTGCATCGGCGGTTTCCGCTGCTTCAAACTCAAGCCATAAATCGAGCATTTCACTACTAAGTGGACTCGGCAATAAACCAAAAATGCGCTTAGCGGCAGCTACTTCTTTCTCGGCTTGTGCGTCGTGATCTGTTTGATGATTGAAAGCAAACATGTCGCCAGCATCAATTTCCACAATATCGTGAATAAGGATCATGCGAATAACGCGGGTCACATCTATGGGTTTAGCCGCATATTCGCTTAGCATATTTGCCATTAATGCAACATGCCAGCTGTGCTCTGCGGAGTTTTCCTGTCGATAGTTATCACAGGGAAGGGTGATCTGGCGCTTAACTGCTTTTAGCTGGTCAAGTTCACAGATAAAGTCAGCAAAGTCACTTACTGCATACATTGGGATGCTCCAAGGCGTAAAAATGGGCGCCTGAGCGCCCATTTAATTATTCAAAATATAATGAGTGGCTAAATTATTAACCAAATTATTTCTGTTCAGATAACCACACGATTAGATCTGCGATATCGTCAAAGGTCATGTCAGCGGTAAATGTAGGTTGATATTTACCGTTGATGATGAAGCTTGGCACACCAGTTAAGTGCTCACGATACTCATCAATTTGCTGTTGATTCTTACGTACCATGCTATTTACGCCAAAGCTTTTAGCCATTTTATCAAACTCTTCACCATCTACACCGTTCACAACGAAGATATTACGAAGGTCTTTCAAACCTGTGATAGATGCACGTTGCTTGTGGATATAGTTAAAGATTGCTTTATTCATTGCGTCTTCTTGCTTCATCGCGCGGGCAATTAGCATGGCTTTAGTCGCATCGTCCTGAACTTCAGGCCCAGTGAAGCGCATAAAGTTAACGTGTACTTTATTGAATTTAGTACCGTCGCTTTTCTTTTCTTTAATCTGTGCAACGATTGGCTCGAACTGGAAGCAGTGAGGGCACCAAAATGAGAAATACTCTGTAATTACTGGCTTATCTGTAGCTTCTTTATCAAGCACAGTATAGTGAGTACCTTCTTTCCATTTAGACGCCGGCTCTTGAGCGCAGGCTGTTAGTGGCAAAAGCATTGCCATGACAAACATTACTGCAAACTTTTTCATGGAATATAATCCTATGTTCAAAAAACTATTATCGATACCGAGATTATCACAGGCTTGTTCGCTTAACTAGGACCTGTTCTACTTCAATGCCTTACTACGCGATAAGCTCACTAAAAAACGCGATTCAAGGTTTAGGTAAATGCAGTATTTTATATACGCATGATGAACAGAGTCTGAATCATCAGGCCCTAACAGAAACTCAAAGAAAAAGGGCTATAACCATGTATAGCCCTTCATTGTTTGTTAATTGCACGTTGAGTTTTGCCTTTAAGCAACGCTCAACAGAAGGTTCATTAACGTTACATCACTTACATGCTGTAGTTAACAAGAAGCAGAGCACGGCGCTCTTGACCAGCATAACCCACGATGTCTTCGTAATCGGTATCAAACACATTGTCGACTTTCAACGAAACCTGCCACTGCTTATCTATCTGATAGCCCAAATTAACGGTTGCAAGCGTATAGGCTGATAGCGCCAATGTCTGAGACGGTTCAGGGTAAGGAGGGAAGAAGGTGTCGTAATGGCTTCCTGTGTAAGCTAGCTTGGTATAGAAGCTGAACTTCTGGGTTCCAAAGTCAGTGTTGTAGGTTAATGAGCCTTGGTGACGGGCACGACGCAGTTCAGTGGTGGTTATACCATTGTCGGTTTGTTCCGCATCTAGATAACTATACGCTGCGGTAAAATCACCATAGCCACTGTCCCAGTTAAGTTCTAGGTCAATACCTTCTCGTGAGCTTTCACCGTCGATATTATCGGCACTATATGCACCCAAATCTGACACAAATACGAAGCCATTGATTTCATCTTCAAGGTCGGTAGTGTATGCGCTGATTTGTGCAGACAGTGATTTCCAGTTTGCCTTAACGCCTATTTCCCATTCTTCACTGGTTTCAGGTTCTAAGTTTGAGTTGCCGATGAAGCTTGCAGGGAAGTAGCCAAAGCGCTCGGTGAAGGTGGGGGTTTTAACAGCTTTACCATAGCTGGTAAAAACAGCGTAGTAATCGTTAAGCTGCCACGTAAGGCCACCGCGATAACTTACGGCATTGTCGAACTCACTGTTGTTGTCGAATCGTGCGCTTAGTGTTGCGGTTAGCGACTCGGTTAGCTGGCCATTTGTCTCGGCAAATACGCTATAAGTATTGTCGTGCTGCTTCTGGTTCGGATCGCCAAATGCAATTGGGCCGCGCTGGGTAAAAAGGCGCTGTAGGTATTCAACACCACCAGCAAAATCCCAGTTATCCATGGTATAGAAACCTGTCCAGTTTAACTCTATGCGCTCACCAGTGGTGCCGCCAGTGTCTGCACCTGACTCGGTGTTATCGTTATCGTCTTTGCGATAATGCGCACTTAGCGCTGAGCGATAACCTGTATTTTCCGGAGCAAATTCCCATCTTAATTTCGCACTAATTTGTGAACCATCCGTCACGTTATCTGAGTCAGCAGGAAGGCCTGTCGTCACAAAATCAGTGCCGTCGTAATCATTCTCGTACTGAACCGTGCGAAGGTTAGCTATTAACGTATGCTCCGACGTTGCGGCATAATTAATATTAATACCAGCGGTCATGTTATCGTAGCCATCATCTTCGTTACCAACACGAGATACGTTGTCGCCGTCGGTGCGAATGTAGCTGGCGTATGCAGAAATACCTACGTTATCGCTTTGCGAGCGCGCGTTCATGCTGCCCTGCAATGTACCTTGTGTGCCAACGCCAGCAGAGAAGTCTACGTGTGACGCATTATCGGCAAACTGGCCTGACTTCGTAGTAATGCTCAATACACCACCGATAGCCCCGCTGCCCCATCTTGCGCTTTGCGGGCCTCGAAGAAGTTCTATGCGCACCACGTTTGTACTAGTTAAGTGAGCAAGGTCAACCAGGCTTCCTTGGCCTACGTCGTTGGCAACAACGCCATCAATTAAAACAAGTAGATGGTTGGTTTCACCGCCGCGCACGCGCAGCTCTGTTAAGCCACCAGGACTGCCTGACTGAGACAAGCTAACGCCAGGTAGGCCGCGAATTAGATCGGTAAGTTGAAGTGCGCCCGAAGCTTTAATGTCGCTTTCAGTTAGCACCGAAACTGAACCAGGAAGTTTGGTTAACGAAATAGGCAAACGCGTGCCTGTTACTGTTAAGGTTTCAATATCTTGGTCATAAGTTTGAGCAAAGGCAGGTGTGCTTAAGCACGAAATAACTGCAGCGCTAAGGGCTGCTTTAGTAAAATGTGTACGCATGGTTTTTATGTTGTCTTTGATGCGCTCCCCCCGAGCACATGATTAGGGAAAGTGCGCGTTTTTGCTTAATTATGGATGTGAGCAAGCAAACGACACCATGAAGTACAGGCCGGTATCCGGGCTTACTCACCATTACTAAAAATGTAATAGCTCTTTTGCCTTCCCATCTAATGGCGTTAAATACCTAACGCATAAAAGACAGTGGCGTATGAAAAGAAAACGACAACGCGTTGAGTTTACCGTTGCGGGGGCAGCATCAGTTTTTCACTGATTTCCCGTTTAACCCTTGTCGCCGTAGTTAATACCAATCCGCATAGATCATTGCCCACTCAGAAGGCGCTGGCAAGCTTCATAGCAAAGCGTGGGAATGCAGGAATGGCTGTTCCCTTTCAAATTCCCAGAATGCAGCTAGGAAGCTTGCCAGACCTTCCCGAAGGGCGAGTTTAAAATGTTCGTACTCTTTGTTGTGTTACCTTGATGTAGAACCACTATACCTACGGTAACACGCCGCGATTACGAACATTTTAACTCTCGCTGAGTGGGTAATTATCTATGCGGACTGGTATAATACGGAGCTAGACAAGAGCACCTACAC
>VAOY01017916.1_pt1 | contig 13064 bp, 9 predicted proteins | sample 3393881 | NCBI WGS metagenome assembly VAOY01 (sample SAMN08290430, study PRJNA428436) | hydrothermal vent metagenome | isolation source: Deep-sea hydrothermal vent chimney | place: Indian Ocean: Southwest Indian Ridge
AAAAACCCCGCAAGAAATCTTGCGGGGTTTTGCGTGACTAAGCGCTTATAAAAAGCGCTTAGCAGGCGCGTTTAGCCGAGCAGGTGCTCAACGGCAGCGCGCTCTTCACGCAGTTCTTTTTCGGTGGCTTGCATCTTCTCTTTGCTGAACGCGTCCAGTTCGAAGCCTTGGACGATTTCATATTTGCCACCCTGGCAGCGCACCGGGTAGGAGTAGATGATGCCTTCGGCAATGCCGTAGCTGCCGTCGGAGGGAATCGCCATGCTGACGATGCCGTCGCAACCCAGCGCCCAATCGCGCATGTGGTCGATGGCAGATGACGCAGCAGAAGCGGCAGAGGAAGCACCGCGCGCTTTGATGATCGCGGCACCGCGCTGCTGCACAGTCGGGATGAAGTCGTTTTCGTACCAGTCACGCTCAACCAGATCGAAAGCGGCTTTGCCGTCTACTTTGCACTGGGCCAGATCCGGGTACTGGGTGGCACTATGGTTGCCCCAGATGATCATGTTTTCAACGTCGGTGACGTGCTTGCCGGTTTTCTGAGCCAGCTGTGTCAGCGCGCGGTTATGGTCCAGACGCGTCATGGCAGTGAACTGACCAGCGTCCAGATCCGGCGCGTTGCAGGAAGCAATCAGCGCGTTGGTGTTGGCCGGGTTGCCGACGACCAGCACTTTCACATCACGGCTAGCATGGTCGTTCAGTGCTTTACCCTGTACAGAGAAGATCGCGGCGTTGGCTTCCAGCAGATCTTTACGCTCCATACCCGGGCCACGCGGACGTGCACCTACCAGCAGAGCGAAGTCAGCATCTTTAAAGGCAACGTTCGGGTCGTCGGTGGCAACGATGTCTTGCACCAGCGGGAACGCACAGTCGTTAACTTCCATCACGACGCCGTTCAGCGCGTCCATCGCTTGAGGAATTTCGAGAAGCTGGAGAATGACAGGCTGATCCGGCCCTAGCATGTCGCCAGCGGCAATACGGAAAATAAGAGAGTAGCTGATCTGGCCGGCACCGCCGGTAATCGCAATACGTACTGGATCTTTCATCATTGCTCCTTGATGGTTCGCCTAATGGAGGTTCGCCTGGTAAAGAATAGCGCCATGATGGTATGCCCAGACGCTCAAAAACTCAATCAGACATGAGACGACTACCCATTTGCACGCGGGCTTGATACTCGCTGAAAACGGCCAGTTACGCTATGGTGTGACGGGCTGCGGTACCATCCTTACCGCGCTATCTATTTTGTCATTCCCTTGGAACAGTGACTTTCCATGCGACGAATTCCCCCCTCTTACGCGCTGGCTAGCCTGCTGGTGCTGGCGTTAGTGGTATGGCTGGCCGTTGGCGATTTTCAGCAGTTTCAATCTTCACCTCCTGAAAGCACAGCAGAGCAAGCCGAGGCCCTCCCCCGCGTCGAGGTAAGCACTCAGCAGAGCACGCCGTATATTCCCCAGCAGGTGCTACAGGGCCAGCTCACCGCTGAGCGTGAGACAGTGCTGCGTGCCAACGTCGCGGGTTACGTCGCAGAGAAGCCGGTCAAGCAAGGAGAGAGCGTGCGCCAGGGCGAAACGCTACTAGTGCTGGATAACGATGCCCTGCCCGAACGCTTGCGGCAGGCCAGAGATGAACTAGCGCTGGCCGAAGCCGAGTACGCCGGTGCCCAGAGCCTGCGCCGTCGTGAGCTAATTTCCCAGCCGGAGCTGCTGCGCCTGCAAAGCGCGCTCAGCGCCAGCGCGGCGCAGGTGGCGCAGCTAGAGAAACAGCTGCAAGACACCCGGCCCACTGCCCCATTTGACGGCACCCTCGACCGAATACAGGTAGAGCTTGGCGACCTACTCCAGCCAGGCGAAGAGTGGGCACGCTTGATTGATGATCGCCGCCTAACCGGTACCGCCTGGGTGTCACAGCAGCAGATAGGTGCTTTAAGCGTGGGGTTACCCGTGACGGCCCGTCTACTTAACGGTGGATCGCTCGCTGGCGAAGTGAGCTATATCAGCAGCCGTGCAGAAGAAGCGACCCGTACGTTCTATATCGAAGTAGCACTCGACAACCCCGAGCGCCTGCGCTTAGCGGGAGGCAGTGCAGAGTTCACGATCACATTGCCACCCCGCCAAGTGCATACCCTCTCGCCTGCGTTATTCAGCCTTGACGAGCGCGGCCAGTTAACCATCAAGCACTTGGATGACGAGGATCGTGTCGTGCAAACCGCCGTCGAGCTAGTTAGCGCCGATACCCAGCGCGCCTATGTCAGCGGCCTGCCCGACCCGGTCACCCTCATTACGTTAGGGGCTGGCTTGGTCCGCCCCGGCGAAGCAGTAACCCCCGTGCCTGCCCAGGAAGGTGGACATGCGCCAGTTAATTAATGCCGCCCTCACCCATACCCGTACCACACTGCTGCTACTGGTAGGGCTGCTACTGGCGGGCACGGCCGCATGGCAGGCGATTCCCAAAGAAGCCAACCCCGACGTTACCATTCCGATTATCTACGTATCTCTCGCGCTGGAGGGCGTCAGCCCCGAAGATGGCGAGCGTCTACTGGTCCGCCCCATGGAGCAGGAGCTGCGTGGCATCGAGGGGCTGCGTAAATTCACCGCTCAGTCCAGTGAAGGGCACGGTTCGGTGACGCTTGAGTTCGACCCTGGTTTTGACCCAGACACCGCGCTGGCCGATGTGCGCGAGCGCGTCGATATTGCCCGCAGCAGCCTGCCCGATGAAGCGGAAGAGCCACGGGTGATGGAAGTTAACGTCTCCGAGTTTCCCGTTCTGAGTATCGGCCTCTCCGGCGATCTGGATACCCGGGAGCGGATGACGATTGCCCGGCGCTTGAAAGAGGAAATCGAAGGCATCGCCGATGTGCTCGAGGTAGAGATTGCTGGCGAACGGGAGGACCTGTTGGAGATCGTCGTCGACCCGCTGGTGCTGGAGAGCTACGGCGTTGATTTCGACACCCTGTTCAATCAGATATCACGCAATAACCGCTTGGTCGCCGCAGGCAGTCTGGATACGGGCGCGGGGCGTTTAGCGTTAAAGGTTCCCGGCATTATTGAGTCGTTAAACGACGTGATGAACATGCCGGTGAAAGTAGAAGGAGATCAAGTGGTCACCTTTGGCGATGTGGCCTGGATTCACCCCACCTACAAAGAGGCCGAAGGATTTGCCCGTATTGATGGCCAGCCCGCCGTGGTGCTGGAAATCTCCAAACGCGCTGGGGCCAACATCATCGCGACCATTGAAGCAGTGCGAGAGCAGTTCGCACTCGCGGAAGACCTGCTGCCCGAACAGCTACGGATAACCACTATTCTGGATGAGTCGGTTACCGTGCAGAACATGCTCTCGGAGCTGCTGAATAACGTGTTAACCGCCGTTGTGCTGGTACTCATCGTGGTGGTGGCCGTGATGGGCTGGCGGATGGCGCTGCTGGTAGGGCTGACCATTCCAGGAGCGTTCCTCACCGGCATTCTGCTGGTGTGGGCGTTTGGATTTACGCTCAATATTGTCGTGCTGTTTGCACTGATTTTGGTCGCGGGCATGCTCGTGGATGGGGCTATCGTCGTCAGCGAGTTGGCCGACCGGCATCTGCACGACGGCCAAGCGCCGCATCAAGCGTGGCTCAACGCGGCCTCGCGCATGAGCTGGCCGGTGATTGCTTCCACGGCAACGACACTCGCCGTATTCATCCCGCTGCTGTTTTGGCCGGGCGTGGTGGGCCAATTTATGAAGTACCTGCCCGCCACGGTGATTTTATGCTTGCTGGCCTCGCTGGCCATGGCGCTGGTGTTCTTGCCTACGCTGGGCCGCCTGTTCACGCGCACCTCTCATGCCAGTGGTACCGGGCCGATAGATGAAAGCACGGCGCTAGGCCGCGGTTACCGTCGGATACTGAGCCGTCTCCTGCAGCACCCAGCCTGGGTACTGCTGTTTGCCGTACTGCTCATCGCACTGCTGTACACCGGCTATGCACGCTTTAACCATGGCGTAGACTTTTTTCCCAGTGTCGAGCCGGACAGCGCCCAGGTACTGGTACGCGCCCGTGGCGATTTTTCGGCGGAAGAAACTGACGCGATATTGCAGCGCGTGGAGCAGCGCTTGGGTGGTATGGGGGAAGTGGAGGCGCTCTACGCCCGCTCTTACGCTGTGCCCGACCAGCAAATGGGTAGTGATGTAATTGGCATGCTTCAGTTCCAGTTTATCGACTGGTATCAGCGCCGTCCTGCTCGCACCATTCTGGCGGATATGGCTGAGCGCACCCAGGATATCCCAGGCATTACCCTGGAGTTTCAAGAGCAGGAGATGGGCCCCGGCGGCGGCAAGCCGATTGTGCTGGAAGTGAGTGCTACCGACCCGGACATTGCCGATGCAGGGGTTGATCAAATCACGGCGATGATGCGCAACCTTGGCGGCTTTACCGATATTCAGGATAACCGCAGCCTGCCGGGCGTCGAGTGGCAGGTGCATGTGGATCGCGAAGCCGCTGCCCGTATGGGAACCGATATCACCACCATCGGCAGTGCCGTTCAACTGCTCACCACCGGCCTGCAAGTCGCCACTTACCGCCCGCCGACGGTGAATGATGAAGTGGATATTCGCGTTCGCCTGCCAGAAAACTGGCGCACATTGAACCAGCTTGAGCGTTTGACGATTAATACCCCTCGCGGGCAGGTGCCTATTTCGCACTTTGTGGAGATTACTCCTGCACCAAAAGTGGGCACGCTTAACCGCATTGATGGCCGCCGTGCTATTACGGTGGAAGCCGACTTAGCGCCAGGATTCTTGGCCGATGAGCGGCTGCGCGCTCTATTGGACGCTGGCCAGGGCCAACTGCCCGACGGTTTGATGGTTAACGTCGCCGGTGAGCAAGAGGATCAGCAGGAGTCGATGCAGTTTCTGGTCAGCGCTTTCTTGGTTGCGATTGGCTTGATGGCACTGATTCTGGTGACCCAGTTCAATAGCTACTACCAAGCCGCGCTGGTACTGTCGGCGATTGTGTTCTCAACGGCAGGGGTATTGATGGGACTACTCATCACCGGCCAAGCGTTCGGCATTGTGATGGTAGGCATGGGGGTGATCGCGTTGGCAGGGATCGTGGTGAACAACAATATCGTCTTGATCGATACCTATAACGAGCTGCGCGCCGAGGGCATGCCCCCCGCTCAAGCGGCCTTGGAAGCAGGCTGTTTACGCCTGCGCCCGGTGCTACTCACCGCGATTACGACCGTACTGGGGTTGATGCCGATGGTGTTGGGCGTCAACGTCAATTTGTTTGCCCCGGCATTAGGTTTCAACGCCCCGTCTGCCCAGTGGTGGACACAAATGTCCAGCGCCATCGCCGGTGGGTTGACGTTCGCCACCTTCCTCACCCTGCTGCTCACCCCCTGCATGCTGGTGATTGGCGGCCACTTACGGCGGGAGAAAGATCTCGGATGAAAACTAGCTACAAGCCAGCCTGTGGGAGGCCAATTCATTGGGCGACTGTCTGGGCAGGCACTGGTGCCTGAATCGTCGCGAGCTAAAGCTCCCTCCCACAACAAGCCCCTCCCACAGGGTGAAGGGGCTTACGAGGACAGAGGCTTAAGCGGGAGATTTGATCTGCTGGGGGCTGTGGGCTGCATGGAGGCGTGCGATGAGCTGTTCCTCCAGGGCGAAGCGTTCGGTGAGCCCTTTGGCGAGACGGTCAATCCAAGCGGGTAACCGCGCTAGGTTTTGTTGGCAGCGCACCGGGGATACGAAGTCTTCATCAAACTCCAGCACCATGGCAGTAGACATTTCCAGGCGCTCTAGCAGTTGTGCGGCAATGTGAAGCGCGCTTTCGTCATTAAAAGCTTTCGCTTCTTCCGCAAGCTGCGGGTAAATCTCAAAGTGCCCAGCACTGATATAGTCCATCAGCAGTTCGCTGAAGGTATCAATGCGCGCTTTGCTCACGGCTTCCAGCTCCGCATCGCAGGCTTCTTTTAGTTCAATAAAGCTCACGAGTAGCGCGCGACGCTGATCAAGCCAGCGATCAATTAAGCTGTGTACGCCTCCCCAGCGCTCCAGGGCATTTTTGCAATCTTCGAGCATGGGGCTTTCTCCTTGCAGATAGCCGCCTTGAACAGGGCTAGACTCGCTTTTCCTTCTGCCTCTGTCAATCCTGGCGGGAATGATTTCCTTGATACTGGAGAGTACGTCTTCGATAGTCAACGCTTGCGTTAGACAGCCGTCGATAGATCGGCTGCCTAACGACTAGGCTAGCGCTTGATGGCTAGCCACAGCATACGCAGCGGCGCCAGGGCCAGCACCAAAAAACCGATCAGCGTCCAGGCAGGCAGTGACAGCCCCAACAGCATGAAGTCGATCTCAGCGCACTCCCCAGAGCCGGTAAGCACCATGGCGACGACTTCCTGCATAGGTAGGATATCCATCATGTAATCCAGCCCTGGGCCACAGCTAGGCACCTCATCTGCTGGTAAGCCCTGCAGCCATACATGACGCCCGGCGATAAAGGCACCGGTGCCCACGGCAGCTAACCCTAACAGGCCATAAATGCCTCTACCCACGCCCCCTTTAGGGTTGTGAATGGCTGCCACAGCTAGCACTAGCCCGGCGGCGATAACCGCTACTCGCTGAAAAATACATAGCGGGCAGGGCTCTAAACCCACAATATGCTCAAGGCTCAGCGCTACGGCCATCATCAGTACGCAAAACGCGACACCGGCGAGTGCCGTCGGACGAATGGCTGATAATGTCATTGCGCATCCTCGGGTGGCAGTGCAGAAAGCACCCGAGACTCTCGCGCTTTGGTGAAATAACTCTCTAGGAACTCGCTAAAGCTCTCTTGGTCGGCCTCCTCAATATCCCGCTGCTGCTGGTGAGAGGTGTCGATCAGTTGAGCGAGTAGCGCTTCGCGGGAACGCAGCATCGGCGTGGCTTTCAGCTTATCGGCTTGGGCCTGCGCCATGCTCAGTAGCGTGTCGCTTAGTGATCCATTGCCCTCTTGCAAGCGCGCCAGCATTTGCGCCGAGGGGGTCAACGAAGGATCTTTCAAGCGTGGTGCAAGAGCTTCAAGCGCTGCTGCATGGGGTTCGCCCTCCTCGACAGCATCCAGCAAGCGTGCCACCTCAGCCATTTCAGCAAAAATTTGCTCGCCCCAAGCAGGCAGCGTGACCGATTCCCCATTGCGAGTTAGGCGCAGTTCCGGGTCGCGGCCGCGCTCTACGACCAGCCGTCGGTTATCGTCTAGGCGGTCACACTCTTCATCGGAAATCCAGGGGCTGTCGCTGAGTAGGCACCACATCAGGAAGGTATCGACAAAGCGCATCTGGGATTCCGTGACGCCCAACGGATCGAACGGATTGAGATCCAGGCAGCGCACTTCGATGTATTCGACGCCCCGGGCCTCCAACGCCTGGCTTGGCGTTTCGTTGTGCTTGGCTACGCGCTTGGGCCGAATATCGCTGTAGTACTCGTTTTCGATCTGCAGGATATTGGCGTTAAGCTGCTGCCACTCGTCGCCGTTTCTCACGCCCAGCGCTTCGTAGTCCGGCCAGGGGGTGGAAATGGCATGGCGCAGCGTGTTGACGTAGTTCGACAGCGAATTGAAGCAAATTTTAAGCTGCGACTGCACTTTGTTCTGATAGCCAAGATCCGACATACGCAGTGTAGTGGCATAAGGCGCGTAATAGGTATCGTCGCTGAGCGGCTGCAGCTTATCCGGCACTTGGCCATTCGGCAGGAAGCTTTTGTCTATCGCAGGAGACGCGCCAAACAAGTAGAGCAGCAACCAACTATGGCGGCGGAAGTGGCGAATCATCCCGAAGTAGCGGGTCGAGCGGTAATCGTTAAACGGGATGTTGGTGGCTTTTTCCATTTCCCGCAGCGCGTGCCACATATCGTCCGGCAGCGACACGTTGTAATGCACGCCCGCGATGGCCTGCATAATACGGCCATAGCGTACGTCTAAACCCTTACGGTAGACATGCTTCATGGTACCGACGTTAGAGCTGCCGTAATCCGCAATGGGCACACTATCGTTACCTGAAAGCCGCGAGGGCATGCTGCCCGGCCAGATCCACTCGTTTTCCAAGTGGTGATAGGTAAAGGTGTGCAGATCAGATAAAAACGCCAGCGCCTCTTTAGGCTCGGAGTACACCGGAGTGATGTACTCCAGTAGCGCCTCTGAGTAATCGGTGGTGATGTGCGGATGAGTCAGTTTTGACCCCAGCGCCTGCGGATGAGCCGTTTGGGCAATATGTCCGTTGGCATCAACACGCAGACCCTCTTTCTCCAACCCGCGACGCAAGCGCCCTAAGCGCCCAAGTCGCGCGCTTGGCAGCAGCCGCTCTACCTGGGCGGTGAGCGAAGATGGCACAGTGAGAGGTTCAGACAAGGTGAACACTCCTTGTTAGTAAGGCCTGCATTAAGCAGGCCTTGTTGAAGTCAGCTGGCATCGCCATAACCATTACCCTGCTTTCTCATCGAGAATAGACAGCAGGATATGGCGACAATGGTTAAATATTCAAGACGCGCGACTATTTGCCCCGCTTGGCTTTCATCAGCGCAGCCCCAAGCGCACCCATCGCAGCAGGGGGTTCGCTCTGCTGATTGCCCTGGCGCTGCCCGCCTTGGCGGCTGCTGCGAGCGGGTTTGCGCGGCGCTGCCGAGGCCGTGCTGCCTGGTGCATCGGGCTGTTCCGGCTCGTCATCCAAACGCATGGATAGCCCTACCCGTTTACGCGGAATATCCACGCTCATCACTTTTACCGTGACGATATCGCCCGCCTTCACAACGCTACGCGGATCATCAATAAAGCGGTCGGAAAGCGCCGAGATATGCACGAGGCCGTCTTGGTGAACGCCGATATCCACAAACGCCCCGAAGTGGGTCACGTTGGTGACGGTGCCTTCCAGCACCATGCCGAGCTTGAGGTCATTGAGGGTTTCAACGCCCTCGCGGAATTCAGCGGCTTTGAACTCTGGGCGCGGGTCGCGGCCGGGCTTATCCAGCTCTTTGAGGATGTCGCTCACGGTGGGTACACCAAAACGCTCGTCGGCGAAGTCGGCGGGCTTGAGTGCTTTCAGGGTCGTGCTGTCGCCAATCAAACCTTTCACATCACGGCTATTCTGCTTGGCGATGCGCTCCACTAGCGTATACGCCTCGGGGTGAACGGCACTGGCATCCAGCGGGTTCTCAGCATTGCTAATACGCAAAAAGCCTGCGCACTGCTCGAAGGTTTTCGGGCCAAGGCGGCTCACTTCAAGCAGCTCTTTACGGCTCTTGAATGCCCCCTGCAGGTTGCGCTGAGCGACGATATTTTCGGCAATAGCGGCGCTTAGGCCTGCCACACGGGAAAGCAGCGCGCTGGACGCGGTATTGAGATCCACGCCCACGGCGTTAACACAGTCCTCAATCACGGCTTCCAAGCTGCGAGAGAGCTGCACTTGGGAAACATCGTGCTGATACTGGCCCACACCAATGGATTTGGGCTCGATCTTCACCAGCTCGGCTAAAGGGTCTTGCAAGCGGCGAGCGATAGAGACAGCGCCGCGAATCGTCACGTCGAGATCCGGCAGCTCGCGCGCGGCGTACTCGGATGCCGAATACACCGATGCGCCCGCCTCGGATACCATTACCTTTCTCAGCCGATGGGCTGGGGCCAGCGCTTTTACCAGCTCGCCCGCGAGCTTGTCGGTTTCGCGGCTGGCGGTGCCGTTACCTACCGCGATCAGCTCCACACCGTGCTGTTTTACTAGCTTGGCCAGCACGTTAAGGGATTCATCCCAGCGGTTTTGCGGCGCATGGGGGTAGATCGTTGCTTGGTCAATAAACTGACCGGTGGCGTCGATCACCGCTACTTTACAGCCGGTGCGCAGGCCGGGGTCTAATGCCAACGTGACTTTCTGCCCGGCAGGCGCTGCCAGTAGTAGGTCTTTCAGGTTGGCGGCAAATACGTCGATGGCGGTCTGCTCGGCGTGTTCACGCAGGCGGCCCAGTAGTTCGGTTTCCAACGCGGTGTAAAGCTTCACGCGCCAGGTCCAGCGAACTACTTCGCTTAACCATTTATCCGCCGCGCGTCCCTCATCACTAATGCCTACGTGCTTGGCAATCGCCACTTGGGCGGGATGAATGGGTGCGTCGTCTTCGCCCGGCAAACGGATCGCTAGGCTTAAGATGCCTTCGTTGCGGCCACGGAACATGGCCAACGCCCGGTGCGAGGGCACTTTCGCCAGCTTTTCGTCGTGCTCGAAGTAGTCGGAGAACTTCGCGCCCTCCTGCTGTTTGCCATCCAGCACGCGCGCACTGAGCTCGCCCTCTTGCCATAGCCGCTCCCGCAGTTGACCAATCAGCTCGGGGTCTTCTGCAAAGCGCTCCATCAGAATCTGCTTGGCACCATCCAGCGCCGCCTTGGCATCTTCAATGGCGGGGATATCCCCTTCGGCTTCGCGCAGGTATTGAGCGGCTTCGCTTTCGGGGTCAAGCGTTGGATTCGCTAACAGCGCATCCGCCAGGGGCTCTAACCCGGCTTCACGGGCAATTTGGGCTTTGGTGCGGCGCTTTTTCTTGAAGGGGAGGTATAAATCTTCCAAACGCTGCTTGGTATCGGCGGCCTGAATGGTCGCTTTGAGTGTGGGGTCTAACTTGCCCTGCTCATCGATGGCGGCCAGTACCGCTTCACGACGCTCTTCAAGCTCGCGCAGGTAGCGCAGGCGTTCGTCCAACTGGCGAAGCTGCGTATCATCCAGCGCGCCAGTGACTTCTTTACGGTAACGGGCAATAAAAGGAACGGTAGCGCCACCATCCAGAAGCTCTACCGTTGCGGCGACTTGTTCAGGCCGGACGCTTAGCTCTTCGGCCAAGCGTGCAGTAATGCGTTGTTTGACATCCATAACGTGCAACTAACTCATGCAGCATTCGAGGTGCCGACAAGGTACCACAAACCACCTAGACTGGCATGGATTGCCCTTTACTCCCAACGTTAGGCGGGCACAAAGCGCAGCACAACGCCGTTATTACACCAACGCAGGCCGGTGCCAGGGTCGTACTTCATGGCACTGGTGAACAGCAGCAAATCGCAGCCTGCACAGTGGTATGCGCCTTCATCGTACTGCTTATCCAAGGGGCTTGAGAATGCTGCCTCTACCCCCTCTTCGCGCAGCACCTAAATCTGGGGCAGCCTCAAGATCAAGGCGCGGAAAGCCAAACGAGACACCCGGCAAAACACCCGCTAAGCCGGTTAAGCCGGCTAAGCCTAAAAAGTGACGACGTTTCATTGGCATAACTCCCATCGACAACGGTTGGATAGTAAAGAGAAACAAGCAGATTTGACTGCTCCCCTCCCTAAAGGAAGGAGATTCCCAATTCACCGAGAACAGGACATGGAGACTGACGCCATGCCGCTTACATTCTCTCCAAGGGCTAACACCGCCAGCCCGGCGGCTTTAATGTTGGTTGCGGCGTTGTGGTCGCGGTCATGGTTTGCGCCACATTCGGGGCAGTTCCATTTCCTGACCGTCAACGGCAGCGACGACAAGGTGTGCCCACAACCCGAACAGCGTTTGGAGCTGGGGAACCACTGGTCAATGGCGACCAGTGAGCGTCCGCCCCATTCTGCCTTGTACGCCAACTGGCGCACGAACTCACCCCATCCGGCATCGGCAATCGCTTTACTCAGCGTGGGGTTGCGGATCATGTTTTTCACTTTCAGGGATTCGACACAGATCACTTGGTTCTCGTTAATCAATCTGCGGGACAATTTGTGCAAATTGTCCTGTCGGCAATCGGAGATTTTGGCGTGAAGTTTCGCCACCTTCTGCCGGGCCTTGGCACGGTTGGCCGAGCCGAGCTTTTTCTTGCTCAGTCGTCGTTGTGCCTTGGCCAGCCTGGCGGCGTATTTCGCGGTATGGCGGGGATTGCCGACCCGTTCACCCTGGTCGGTGATAAACAGGTCTTTCAGGCCCAGATCAATGCCGGTCATGTTGGAGGTAACCGGCAACTTGCTGGGTTCGAACTCGCACAGACAGCTCACAAAGTAGCGGCCTGCCGAGTCCTTGGAAACCGTGACGGTGCTGGGTTCGCCGGGCAGTTCACGGCTCCAGCGAATGTTCAGCGGGGTTTTGCTCTTGGCCAGATACAGCTTGCCGTCCCGGTATTTGAAGGCCGAGCGGGTGAACTCCGCCGACTGGCGGTGCCGCTTGCTCTTGAATACCGGGTACTTAGCGCGGCCCTCAAAGAAGTTTTTGAAGGCGGTTTGCTGGTGGCGAAGGCATTGCTGCAACGGCACCGAGCTGACTTCGCTCAAAAATGCCAACTCGGGGTCTTTCTTGAGTTCGGTCAGTCGGGCGTTAGCGCCGACATAACCGACTTTTTCCTGGCGCTGATAAAAGGCATCGGTACGCCAGCGTAGTATCGAGTTATAGACAAAACGCACGCAGCCGAAAGTCTGAGCCAGCAGCTCAGCCTGTTCGGGGGTTGGGTAAAACCGATATTTATAGGCGCGTTTCGTCATAGTTCACACTTTAGTCTTATTTGTGTGAAGATAGCAACCAACTTAAAACGGAGGAGCGGGAACAGGGGCGGCTGACGCCGCCGCGCTATCCCTCCCCGCCCTAAAAGGACGGGGTTTCACGCGCAACATTGATGAAAAAGGGACAGTGCCGTGGCACTGTCCCTTTCTGATTACTTAGTTGTCCGTACGTTCGACAATTTACACTTGGGTGTAAAAATTATGTCAACTGCGGGCCTGCTTTGATGATGGCTTCGTTAACGCCTTCAAATTTCTTGAAATTATCAACGAACTTGGTGGCCAACTCTTGCAGGTGGCGGTCATAAGCGTCGCGGTCTGCCCAGGTCTCGCGAGGGTCGAGCAGGCTGGAGTCTACGCCCGGTACGGCTACCGGCACCTCCAGGTTTAAGCCTTCAATGTGCTTGGTTTCTACATCGCGCAGAATGCCAGACTGAATCGCGCTGATGATGGCGCGAGTGGTCGGAATGGAGAAGCGTGAACCGCCTTCACCGTATGCGCCACCGGTCCAGCCAGTGTTGACCAGGTAAACCTGGGCATCTTTCTTCGCCACTCGCTTGATCAGTAGATC
>VAOY01019457.1_pt1 | contig 12993 bp, 10 predicted proteins | sample 3393881 | NCBI WGS metagenome assembly VAOY01 (sample SAMN08290430, study PRJNA428436) | hydrothermal vent metagenome | isolation source: Deep-sea hydrothermal vent chimney | place: Indian Ocean: Southwest Indian Ridge
ATTATACACTCTCCTCCTTTGATTTCTCCTCCGAATATTGCTTTAAGGGCATCACTCTGGGAATCGAAGCCCCTTGCAGGGCCGGTGAAATTGAACATACTTTTGTCTACAGCAGAGCGTTTGATAATGCCAGTGCCTATATTACCCCTGAGAACTACAATGGCACCGGATTTTGTTATGGGAGCTTCTGTGCTCTTTATCACATCATTGACCTTCAATCCATAATTTTCCAGAAACAATGGTCTTTTTTTGAAAAAACCTGTTTTTTCCAGATTTTCCAGATTTTCACCCACTGTTCTACCGGTTACAGTCATACAGTCCAGATTCAGGTAGTCCTTCAACTCAAGCATTACTTTCTGGACACCTCCTGCAAACCACAAACGATTGGCAGGATATTCTCCTGAGGGGCGCACATTGACTATAAAGGGCACCTCATCATTTATCTCCGATACTCTCTTCAGAGAAAATTTGTAGCCAAGCTCCTTCATTATGGCAGGCAGGTGAAGCATTGCATTTGTTGAGCCAGCCATGGCAGCATGAACTATTATGGCATTTTCAAAAGCCTCTTCTGTCAGTATTTTATCTGCGGTTAGCTTTTCGTCAATCATATCAACAATCCTGCTGCCTGCATTCTGTGCCAGCCTTCTTATCTCAAAGCTTGTTGCAGGACACACTGCTGAAGTTGGAAGAGCCAGTCCCAGAACTTCTGCCAGACTCTGCATTGTGAGTGCAGTACCTAAAAAGGCGCAGGTACCGTTGGTAGGGCAGGAATACTCCCTGAGAAAATTGTATTCATCCTCTTCCATTTCTCCGCGCTTCAGTTTTGAGTATATTGTTCCCACCTGCTCAAGAGTTATTATCCACTGGTCCATCACACCACCGGGAACGAAAATTGCTGGCATTTTTAATCTTGCTGCTGCAATTAAATGTGCAGGTACAGCCTTATCACTGCCTGAAACCAGAACCATACCATCAAAGTGCCCTGCCTCTGCATGGAATTCAACAGCACTGGCTATTACCTCCCTGCTCACAAGGGAGTAGTCCATTCCTCTTGTACCCTGGGCTATACCATCACATATATCTGTGCATGAGTACTTCAGTGGAGCACCACCACCCTCATACGCCCCACGCTTTACATATTCTACAAGCTCATTTAAATGCATACTACCTGGATGGGATTCCCCATAAACACTTTCAACCAGTATATTTGGTTTGCCGAGGTCAGCTCTGGAATAGCCACATGCAAGCCTCAGTGGGTCTACTTCCGGTCCTATTTCACGCATTTTTTGACTGTGCAACAACTTTATTCCTCCTTTTTAATTAAAACTGCCCTGCCAGGGCCACCATCTCCATCCTTTATTTTGAGAGGTAGAAAAGTAAAAAAGTATTCACCTTCTTCAACCCCTGACAGATTTAGTGTTTCAACAACAGGTGTACCACTGCCTAAAAGAGTTCTATGCACCTCTCCACTCCCTCCATATTCCTCAATTGACAAATAATCTATACCCACAAGCTTTACTTTCTGTTTTACCAGCAACTCCGCACCATCTCTGGTAAGATAAACATAATCAGTGTGGAACTTTTCATCCTCCAGCAGTCTTGAATTCGCCGTCTTTAGAAGCAGAATTTTATTTCTGAACAAGCTCCGCTTTGGATAAAGCTCCTCCCTGGTGATTTTCTTTTCAATGGACTTCATGTCCAAAACGTAACACTCACCTATGAGCCTTTTAAGGGATATGTGTGAAACATCCATTCCCTCTCTGAAAAAATGGAGGGGCGGATCCATATGGGTTCCTGTGTGAGTCCCCATGTGTAATTCAGATACATTTGCAGCATCTCCTCTGGCTATTCTTGAGTGAGGCAGAATCGCAACAGTTGGGTCCCCCGGAAATACCTTCATTCCATCATATACACTTACAGATATGTCTATAATCTCCATCCTCTTCACCTCCTATAATACAACAATGACAATTATATCTCCCACATTTGTGTTTGTACGTCCTGTAATCAGTGCATCATGAAGAGCACTGAGAAAGGTATTTGAATCATTTTTACTGAGGTATTCAACCACATCCAGCCCCTCTTTATTGCCTCTCTCAACCGTAAAGCCGTCTGCAATTCCACCGGCAGCGTCAGTACTCCCATCTATTCCGTCAGTTCCAAGGGAAGCTATCACAACATCCCTTTTCTGAAGGGACAGAGCCGCCCCCAGTACAAGCTCCTGATTTCGCCCGCCCTTACCATTGCCGACCACAGTCACAGTAGTTTCCCCTCCGAGGATAAGGACACATGGCTTTTTTACAGGATTATTGCTTCTCAACACCTCTTTTGCTATCCCGGCAAGCACCTTACCAGCCTCTCTACCCTCACCCTCAAGCTGTCCTGTAAGAATCAGTGTATTGTATTCTCTTCTGGCTGCCTTCTCCATGGCAGTCAGGGCAAGGCTATTGTTGCCTATGAGAACATTCCTTACCAGAGACGAATCCAGTGACTTTGGTGTTTCCTCTATTTTACCTGCCATACCCTCTTTTATCCTCCTGCATATACTCTCTGGTGCCCTTTCCCAGAGTTCATACTTATCAAAGACATAGCCGGCATCCTGAAATGTAGTGGTGTCCGGGAGTGTCGGGCCTGAGGCAACAGTTTCCAGGGGGTCTCCAACAACGTCTGATATTATCAGGGCGAGAACATGGGCAGGGTAGCAGGCTTTTGCAAGCTGCCCGCCTTTAACATCAGAGATATGTTTTCTCACTGAGTTGAATTCATCTATAGTGCAACCCGACTTCAGAAGAAGCTGTGTGACCTCCTGTTTTTCCTTCAGGGTTATTCCTTCTGCCGGTCTGGCAAAAAGAGCAGAACCTCCACCTGAAACAAGTACCACCACGAGGTCCTCCTCTCCGCTTCTTTCTGCTATTTTCAGGGCTGCTGAAGCAGCGGCAACACTGCCATCGTCAGGCATGGGATGTCTTCCTTCAAGTACTCTGATTTTTCTTAGACCAGACTTTCTTCCTGACACTTCAGGTACCACAATAACCCCCTCTTCAACATCTATTATCTCCTCCACAGCCCTCGCCATGTCAAAACTCGCCTTCCCAAAGCCTATAACCCGTATAACTGAAAAATTATTGAAATTCAAATCTGAGGCTTTTTTAAAAAATGCCTTCGTGAGATCTAAGGGGTCAACGGCACCGATACCCACGTCCAGGAGTTCCATGGCCACCTCTCTTGCCTTCCTTATGGCAGGATTGGCAGAGTTATCCAGTACATCATTGTAGTTCCTTATCCACTGCATCAGGATACTGCCTCCAGAATAAGGTCTACAGTTTCTTCAGGAGTGGCTGTTGTATTTACCACAACAGGCTTTGCAACATCCAGGAGATTTTTAATAAACCTCTTTCTCAACCTCTGCTTTCGTTTATCCCTTACAAGCAGATGCGGATTATAAAAATTGTTCTCTACCATCAGCTTCAGCATTTCTTCTCTGGATACTTCCTCTATCAGCTTTTCATCTTTGAAATCCCGCTTGAGAAGTACAAATGTTGATAGTGATGTTACTGACCTTATCTTTTCCCCTCCCAGAAGGTTTTTGAGGTTTACAACAGCCCTGCCCTTTTTGTCGAACCGTGCATCCTCTATAAGCGGCTCGAAGTCCTTCCAGTCCTTCTCTATTCCTCCCCTGATATATACTTCCTTCTCCGAACTCATAATAGTGGCTTCCCTTCCCTGGAACCTCACATAGAACCAGTCATCGCTTATCAGCCTGGACTTCTTCCGCCTGAGTATGCCATAGCTCAGGGTTGTCTTACCTGCACCGCTTGGTCCTACAAGAGCAATGCCCTCGCCGCGGTAGTCAAGACATGCACCATGAACCGAATAGAACCTGTGGAGGTCCTCCAGAATGTCTCCTGCAAGGGCAAGGGCAATGGATTTAACATAGCCATAGTAATTGCAGTTCCACAGAAAGGCTGACCTGGAAATAGGCTCGTATTCTACGCGAAAGTTTTCCCCGCCATCATCAAAAACAAGCAGCCTGCCGTGAGACCTTATTTTTTCACTCAGGTGATAGAAGTTCTCATCGAACGTGTTTACAGTTTCTACTTCATCTGTCATCAGCTTTATACAGCAGCCATTGATGTCTGCCTTCCTCTCATACCTTATTCTCTTCCCTTTGAGGAGAGACCTCCAGTTGTGGTCAGCCTCCTGCGGGGATACAATATTTATAGGGTAGCTCATTTCCTAACCTCCATCTTCTTCAGAAGCCTGTCAACTCTATCTTTTTCTTCTGATGTCAGATTAAGCAGAGGTGCTCTAACATCATCACCTCCGGCAAGACCCAGAATATTCATGGCATATTTAAGTCCTGCCGGAAAGGTGCCAGTATCCATTATTTTCACAATATTCATGAGAAGTTTTTGCAGCCCTACAGCCCTGTCTATATCCCTCTCCCATGACCTGTAAATCCCCACAGGAATATCTGGCACAAGGTTTGAAGAACCGAGAATTGCCCCTGAAGCTCCGGTGACCAGAGCTGGCAAAAGGAGATGGTCTGCCCCTATAAGACATGAAAAATCCTCTGGAACCAGATTAACAATTTCCTGAAATTTTTTCATGTCGCCGCTCGTATCTTTTATTCCTATTATATTATCCAGCACGGAAAGCCTTTTTACAAGAGGGGGTAAAAATGGATTTCCTGTAAAAACCGGGATATTGTAGAGTATTATGGGCAGCGTGGAATGCAAAGATAAATTTGAATAATAACTGAAAAGCCCTTCCTGGCTTGTTCTGAAGTAGTATGGAGGTGCAACCAGCGCAGCTTCTGCACCCATGTCGGCAGAATAGGCAATAATTTCAAGGGCTTCCTCCATTCTCATTGAAGTTGCCCCGGCTATTACTGGCAATGACGTGGTATCCAGAACTTTTTTAATCACCTCTTTTCTTTCTTTAATGCTTAAACCAGAGAACTCCCCGGCAGAGCCAAGTGGTACAAGACCTGTCACTTCCTCCTTTTCAAGGAAAGCGATATTTTTTTCAACCCCCTCTAAATCAATTTCACCATTTTTAAAAGGTGTTATCATAGGACAGTATATTCCTTTTAGCTTCATATTCTACCCTCCAGTACAAAACCAAGCCCGAGTTCACGAAGTTTTTCTTCTGTGGGCACTCCATTATTATCCCAGCCCCTGAAATTATAATATTCATCGAGCTGCGCCTCGAGGTCTGGTATTTCTGTCAGAGGCATGCCCTTCTCAACATTCAGCTCCTCAACAATTCTCCGAGGCAGATTATCATCCTTCCTTGATACTCCCTCTCTTACGTTGTACATGCGCTTGAGATTGAATATTCTTTCCCCTGTCTCAAGGAATTCCTGGAAGGTAGTTGTAAACCCAGTAATAAGATTATACCATGTGTGCACCTCTCTGAAATCCACATCACCAAAGGACAGAAACTTACAGATTACCAGAGAGTCATACAGGCTCATAATATGCTGCATCTGAGCCACGAAAATGCCTATCCCCTCTTTCTGGAACTGCTCTGGAGCAACATCATTCCCAAGGTATGGTGTTGGCACACCCATGGGTTGCTGATGGTCATGAGCCAGGGATTGTAAATGGTCAGCTCCCCTGTTGCCTGTGGCATAACCTACAGCCAAGCTATTCTTCGCCCGGGGGTCATGGGCTGGAAACTCAAGACCTTTAACATGCATGGAACCATGGTGCAAGCCTATTTCTTCTGAGGCACGCATGACACCCCTGCCAAGGAGTCTTCCGAATCCTCTGGCTTCACCAATCTGCCTTATAATCTCCAAAAATGCCTCATCATTTCCAAAGGTGAGCTCCATACCTGCCTTTTCTTTGTCTATGAATCCCCTTTCAAATGCCTCCATTGCGTATGCTATTACCTGACCAGTTGATATGGTATCAATGCCATATCGGTTACACAACTCATTGGCTATTGCAACTGTTTCGAGGCTGGTTATAAGACAGTTGCTACCCAGCTGGCCTATACTCTCATACTCCGGCCCGGCACCTTCCACCTTCCCGTTTATCTTAACAGTTCTCCCACAACCCACAGGACAGCCAGTGCAATGGTAGTTACCTGTAAGTATCGTCTTTGTCATATTCTGACCGGATATTTTATAAGACTGCCCTTCTTTTAATCTCCTTTCGGTCCAGTTTTTCACTGGCAGGTCACCTATTTTTTCATCAAACTCCACCTGCTGGGCAGTACCATAGGTTGCCAGTCCTAGAGCAGCCTTCTTCACCCTCTTGTGCACTCCCTCCAGAGCTTTTTTAAGTCCTTTAACATCTGCTACCTTTACAGGCTTTGTTCCTCTCACAACGACTGCTTTGAGATTCTTGCTTCCCATAACGGCACCAAGACCGCACCTTGCCGCTGCCCTTCCATCACTGCCATCATTTATTATGCCGGCAAGCAGAACCTTTCTCTCACCCGCCTGACCGATACAGGCAGCGGTAGCTCTTCCATCTGTTTCACCAAGAAGCTGTTCATGAGCTTCATAGGTGTCCTTTCCCCAGAGGTGCGTTGCATCTTTTATCTCCACATTCTCATTGTCAATCCATAGATATACTGGCGACTCTGCAACACCTTTAATTACAACAGCAATATATCCTGCTCTGCTTAGCTGGAACCCGAAGCTTCCTCCACTGTTTGCTTCTCCAAAAATCCCTGTCAATGGAGATTTCGCAACCACAGTATACCTGCTTGAGGAAGGTACCATTGTACCTGTCAGAGGACCAACCGCAAATATAAGGCGGTTCTCCTCCCCAAGTGGATTGGTAGATGGGGAAGTCTCTTCCCAGAGTATTTTTGCTGCAAGGCCGCTGCCCCCTATTAACTTTCTTTCCATATCCTCATCAGGTTCTTCAATATCTATTGCGTGTGTGCTTAAATCAACACGCAGGACTTTTGTCACCTCCATACCTCCCTTATTTACCTATTTCAATTATCACTTTTATATCACCTTTTTTTCTTAGCAGAGCTTCCTTAAAATCCTCAAATGCAACTTTCCTGCTTATAAGCTTACTCAGAAGACCTGGCCACTTTGCTTCAAAATTCTGCATATGCTTAACCCCTTTTCTGAAATAGGTTATATTGGCATTTACAGAGCCGAAAATGAGCTTGTTTCCAAGCACCAGGGAGAGATTCAGGTGGTCTGCATCCACCTCTAACTTTTTATCCCCACCTGTAATTCCGGTCAGCGCCAGAACACCGTTGATACCCAGAATACCCATAGCCTGGAAGGACACTGTGGAACTGCCTGTTGCTTCTAATATGAAATCAATATTTCCCAGCTTTTCCCCTAGCCCAGGTATTGGCTCCTTTGTGGCATCAATGTAGCTGGCACCGCTTTCCGTAACAAGCTTTGCCTTCTGACTGTCTATGGGGTCTAACGCCAGTGTATATGTATTTATACCCATATCTCTAAGCACAAAAGTGGCAAGAAGTCCTATGGGACCTGCACCGAGTACCAGTGCTGTTTTTGGCTTCCATTCCATTCTCTCCTGAATCTTAAAAGTCTGCATAATTGCCTTTTCCACAATGCTCAGAGGTTCAAGCAGAACTCCCACATCAGAAAGTTCCTCAGGGATTTTTACCAGATAATCGGGAATTTCCTTGTAATATTCTGCCATAAAACCATGAAGACCTTTTATCCCGCGTTCTCTGAAATTTCCTGTGAGGCACATGTCATTCTCGCCGCTCCTGCAGTTCAGACAGTTCTCGGAGCATGGCCTTCTAACTGTAGAAACAACCAGGTCACCTTTTTCAAAGCCTTTCACATCCCTGCCTATTTCTTCAACTATACCCAGTGACTCATGCCCCGGTATAAGAAAATCCTCACCTTCAGGTGCCTCACCATAGAGCCCCTGATCAATTTCATGGTCTGTACCGCATATTCCAACCCGCAACACCCTCACCAGAACTTCGGAAGAAGACATTTCTGGTTTATCAACATCAACTATACGGGCACTTTCCTTTTTACCAGGAATTACTCCAATAGCCTTCATCTCATCATCTCCTGTAGTTTAATAGAGGTCTTTCATCTAATGCCTGCAATACAGGATGCTCCCCCACTATGTGCAATCCCTCTCTACAAGACAAATTCCTACCTTCTTTTTTCCCATTCCAGAATATAGTGCACCAGCATAGCATGACTCCAGCCAAGGGGTATTGCAGATATGGGTTCACCGGTATCTCTATTTACCTGCTCTGGCAACATATCAAGTTCTGTTGCATGCTCTATGCACCACCTGGCAAGTTCGTCAGCCCTGGCTGTATTACCTGTATAGCGATAGTAAATCGCAAGCCACATAGTTGTGATTATCCAGGGATTACCTCCATAATAAACATCCCCTGCATATCTGCCAATTCCTCCCACAGGATAGTTGAAAGTCTCTTCAATTCTGGCAACTGTTTTCCTCACTCTTTCGTCTTTGGCAGAAAAAACCCTGAAGGGAATGACAATGCCAAGTATGCTTGTATCTACAGTTTTGTCTATGGGGTCAATAGATTTTCTAAAGTATCCTGCATCAGCATCCCAGAACTCACGTTCTATACCTTTCTTTATACAATTTGCTGCCTCATCCCATCTTGCCTTTATCTCGTCCCTTTCTCCAAGAACCCTTGCTATCATGGATGCAGCCTTCAGGCCGCTGTAACATGCAGCATTTGAATAAAGATGCCTTGCCCATTTCTCTTCCCATGGACCAAAACACCTGCACATAATTCCGTCTCTACCCTGTTTCTCCTGCATATAGCAGATATATTCGGCAGCCTTCATAATCATGCTCCAGTTCTCTTTCAGAAACTTTTTGTCTTTTGTGAGCTTGTAATGGTATACTATTCCTGAAAGAACTGCGCCTGTTTCATCTATCTGGGGCCCCCAGCTTGGCCCCACCATAGGCGGTGAAATAAAATACCGTTGTTTCCAGCCTCCAGCCTTTCCATCTGCAGTGCTGCACACAAGAACATCACCTTTAAGGCCGCAGTGCACATGGTGTTCCTTCTCCTGTGCAATTTTGCACCAGAAATAGAACTTCTCGGCTTCCTCGTGGTAACCAGCTCTATCTAAGGCTGTAATGATGTAGGTTCCATCACGGGGCCAGCAGAACCTATAGTTTGGCACTGTGGTTGGGGCAGCAATTACCCCGCCCCACTCCCTGCTGCTGAGTAGTTTCAGGGTGATTAAAGAGCGTCTGTAAACTTCCGAAAATTTCTTTACCTCCCTGCTCCTGCTGAGCCACTCATTCCAGTACCTCTCTGTATCTTCATATAAGCCTTTGTAACAATTCTGTCTGGCCGTTAACAGGGAGGAAAGGGCACGGTTCTCATCGGAACCCATACCTATAAAGATAGTGACTTCCTTCTCTTCTCCTGGAGAAAATCTGCCAAGGTCCCAAAACTGAGAGGAATTTATCCCCTTGCTGCCGTGAGAAATTATTAATGGATTTCCCTCTAACCTTCCGTCATAAACATCAGAGAAGGCATCACTTCCATCGTTGTGTGCGCCGCACTGATACCCGCTCATCTTTATGTCGCCCCCGCAGGCGAAGTAACACTCCCTGTAATACTGAATTATTGAATCTGAGTCAGAATCGTAGAAGGCGGCATTACCTGTCAGAGTTTCCATGATTTTCAGGTCAAGATAATAGAACAATTTTAAGTTTATATCATCTCTGCTCCTGTTGATTATCCTGAAATGTCTTACAAGGATATCGTCTTTAGAGTGTACAAAATCCGTTACCTCGACATCGATACCTATCTCTGGGTTGTGCATTACAGTCTTGATGACAGGAGCATCTTTTATATATGTCTGGGAGTAAGTCCACGGCGAGTCTGTTGTCCAGCCAAACCCGGTTTTGTCGCTATATATTCCTGCAAAACTTGCTTCCATGTGCTCTGCAAAGTCTATATTTGGCCAGAACAAATGTGTAATGTGACCTTTAGTCCCTATTCCCACAAGCAACTTTGAATTACCCAGAATCCCCTGCTCAATGGTTCCATTCAAATGCACCACCTCAATAATATGTATGTAATATATCACTGAACTATAATTGCTTTTTCTTCATTGGACTGGCATAATACCATGCACAAGAATTTATAATCTCATATTCCATACCTCTACAGTATGCCCTACCCCCTCCATAATAAAAATAAAAAGCTGCGGCTGGAACTGCTAACCTTCTTCCCCTTTTAATTTCCTGTATCCCACCAGAAAGATTTAAGTGTATACCAATAAACCATAACAATAATGGCAACCATCGAAGACCTTTTTTCGGTTATGAAAAGCAGCACAAGAAGGGATATCTTAAAGCTTCTGATGAAGGAGGATATGCACATCTCAGGTATAGCAAGGGCCATGAAAATTTCAGTACCTCAGGCATCAAAGCATATAAAAATCCTCGAGGAAAAGAATCTTGTGGAGAAAAAAATCTTTGGCAGAACCCATGTGCTCAGAGCAAAAACAGAAAACATCTATAAAATTCTTGACGGTTTTTCTGAAGAATACAGGATTGAAGTAGAGGAAGGCACATCAGTACTGGAAGCTTTAAAGCAGGTCGCCGGCGTAAGAGTTGAAAGCCTTGGAGAGAGAAACTTTGTTATAAGTGTTGATGGTGAAGACGGCTATTATATCTATGAGGTAAATGGGAAGCTCCCCGATATATCCATGGATAAATTCAGACTTAAAGAGGATACAGTTGTCGACCTGAAGAAGATTGTGCATGCAAAAAAGAAAAGAATGGACATAAAGGTTATACAGAAGTGAAAACTATTCAAAGAAAGATTCAATATTCTCTGCTACTCTGGCCACCCTCTCAACATACTCTCTGCGTGTATAAATCCCCATACTCCAGTAGCTTTTCTGTGCAACCTTCAGTACACTCACAAGAGGGGACTCCTCCTCAATCCTGACAATCTTTCCGTTTTTTTCTATCATGGCATCCATTTCTCTATATTCTGGTTCAGGAGGGATATCGATAAGAATATACTCCTCCCCGACATTTGCTTCCTCAGCTATCTCCCTCTCAATCTTCCTTATCCTTTCAACATCTGCCCTCAGGGATATAACCTTCTCCCTGAGTACAGGCGAAATATCATGCCAGCCCTTTACAACAACCTTTTTGAAGAGCCTCCTTAAATCCAGCCTTTCTCCTATTTCCCCTACATATCCTGTGGACCTTCTGAAAACATTCTGAATCTCAATATCATCGAATTTTATCATAGTCGCAAAATCAATTATACCCTCCTGAATAGCATATTCAGTTGCTTTAAGAAACATTGCATCGGCAATTCTCGAGGTGTGGTGCAGATAAACACTGGGTATCATTAAAAATCTTGCCACCAGCAATCCCTCTATTGCCCTCAGACCCCCGGAATTGAAGACAAGATTCCCCTCAAAAAGCTCCATACTATTTATAAGCCTGTGGAGGTCAATAATTCCATAGCCCACCCCAGTATGATGCGCATCTCTCACCAGATAATCCATCCTGTCTATATCAACCTCGCTGGAAATTATCTTGCTCATATAACCTTTTTTACCTGCAATTATATCAGCGATGTCTCCGGCATGAATTCCATGTCTCTCAAGTATTGTGGCAATGCCTGAGTTCTCTACAGTTTCAACTGATATCCTTTCATGGGAAATATTAAGGTACCTCGCCAGGAGTTCCTCACTTGTATGTGAAAGAGGACCATGCCCTATATCATGAAGCAGGGCAGCAAGACAAATAAGGCTCTTATCTCTCTCCCCGAGGTTAAGTCTATCTGCAATCTTCCCGGCGAGATGCATTGCTCCAATAGAATGTTCAAATCTTGTATGATTTGCACTGGGATAAACAAGATTTGTAAGTCCAAGCTGTTTTATTCTCCTTAGTCTCTGAAATTCAGGTGTATCGACAACCTCAACTTCAAGGGCACTTAAAAAGATGTCGCCATGAATTGAATCTCTTATAACCTTCCTGCCCATAATACAACTTCTGGTTTTATAATATAAAAATTCAGCCTATCAACAAAAAATCAGATACAACAACTTCCAGAGTGAAAATTATTAACATTTGTGGTTATACTCGTTGCAATTTTAGGAAATCTATAGGCAAGGTCACTCACTGTAATTATACCTGCAAGCTTTCCATTCTTTATTACTGGAAGTTTTTTTATCCTCTTTGAAGCCATAAGATGAGCTGCCTCACCTACCTGCATGTCATACTCTCCAATTATAATCGGGAAAGTCATGACCTCTCCGGCAATAGTTTTATCAGGGTCTTTTCCATCTGCCATAACTCTTTTGATAAGGTCACTCTCCGTAATTATGCCATGCGCCTTTCCACCATCAGTAATAATCACGCTTCCAACCTTGTATTTTTTCATTATAATTGAAATTTCCTTCACGTTTGTCTCTACTGAAGCAGTTATGACCTCTTTTGTCATGATTTCATCCAGTATAGGAAGGATATTAACAACTTCTATGTTCACATCCGGACATAATTTTCTAAGGAGGTCTATAACCTCTCTAATAGGGCTCGCTATAAAAATAGCCGCAATTCCTTTGTCTTCGTATAATGTACATAGATAGCGGCAGGCATTTGGAAGAAAATCAAAGGTCACATAATCCTCTTCCACCTTAATTCCAAATGACCTTGCCTGTTCCACATATTCTTTCAGCCTTTCCTTACCTTCAGAAGTTATATTTCTTGAAAGATATGCTATAATTATCTCCATGTCAGGATATTGCTTTCCAGCTCTAATTATAGTATCAAGTACCTGTTTTGAATATTTACTCTTATCAGTCACCACGAGGATTTTCATGATAATCTGGGCAAGGAGACCAACCATTTCAATGGTTGGAGGAATTGCCCTACCTCACTTATTTTAGAATTGTATTCCTTTCCCATGTTTTACCAACTCCACTATTTTAACATTAATATCAACAAGCTTCCCTACTTTATCTACCAATATTACATATTTCCCATAACA
>VAOY01001129.1_pt1 | contig 12920 bp, 11 predicted proteins | sample 3393881 | NCBI WGS metagenome assembly VAOY01 (sample SAMN08290430, study PRJNA428436) | hydrothermal vent metagenome | isolation source: Deep-sea hydrothermal vent chimney | place: Indian Ocean: Southwest Indian Ridge
TACAGTACTTGTGTAGGCACCATCTGAGCTTCTTCAGGTTCTTGACTTTTACCATGTAGACGGCATGATCAAAGAAGAGGAAATTATTTCGGGAAAAGATACTTATTTTCATCATTAGATTAAAATTTAATATTCATTATACAGTAACGCATTCATCCAACGACTAAAGTCGTTGGTCTTCTGCTATGTTTGTCATAAAACTAAAATAAAATAGAAATATGTTTTATAATTCTGGCATAGGACATCTTTATATTCACGCGGTTTACAACCTAAACTTTTTATTCATTGAAGTAAAAGCAAATTCATGATTGAAATCAGAGCGAGAGATGCTTCAGGTAGAGTTACAGAGCTCAATATTAATGGTAAAAAGCTGACAACACCCTATCTTTTTCCTGTAATAGACCCGAGAAAGCAGATACTGAGTATTGAAGAAATAGAGAAACTTGGTTTTAACGGCATAATAACCAACTCCTATATAATAAATCAGAACAGAGAATTAAGAAGCAGAGCCCTGGAAGAGGGAATTCACAGCCTTCTTGGCTTTGATGGCGTGATAATGACAGACTCAGGCTCCTTTCAGCTTTATAAGTATGGCGGGGTTGATGTTAGCCCCATGGAAATCCTCGAGTTTCAGGAGAATATAGGCGTTGACATAGGTGTGATTCTTGACATACCGACAGAGCCGGATGTTCCAAAGGAGCAGGCAGAGAGAGAACTTGAGGAAACCCTCAGAAGAGCCAGAGAGAGTATTAAGGCAAGAAAAAAAATGCTCCTCTCGGGCACGGTACAGGGTTCTACCTATCCAGAACTCAGAGAAAAAAGTGCCAGAAAGATGGCAGAGCTTGGTTTTGACCTTTATCCGATAGGCGGGGTTGTACCTCTCATGGAGAAATACCGCTTCTCTGACCTTGTGAAAATTATCATACATTCCAGAAAATACCTGCCTCATGATAAGCCTGTTCATCTGTTTGGAGCAGGACATCCGATGCTCTTTGCTCTTGCCAGTGCTCTGGGCTGTGACCTATTTGACAGCGCAGCCTATGCTCTCTATGCAAGAGAGGGCAGGTATATAACAACTTCAGGAACCTACAGGCTTGAGAGGCTCAGAGAGCTACCCTGTTCCTGTGCGGTGTGCACATCGACAACAGCAGAAGAGCTTAAGAAGCTTGAAAAGAAGGATAGGGACCACTTTCTTGCCATGCACAATCTTACAGTAAGCATTGAAGAAATAAGAAGGGTGAGGCAGAGTATACATGACGGTTCTTTATGGGAGCTTGTTGCCGAGAGAGCCAGAGCCCATCCGTATCTTCTCGAAGCTGTGAGAGTGGCTCTATCCTACGGCAGTCTCGAAAATCTTGAGCCTGTCACAAAAAAATCAGCCTTTTTTTACACAGGAAGTGAAGCCTTACTCAGACCGGAGGTTAGAAGACACATTAAAAAGCTGAAAAGGCTTAAAATAAATAAAAAACTCGTACTTCTACCTGAGGTGGAGAAGCCTTACTCGAAAACCTATGGAATGATGAGCACTGAAGAATATCATATATGTATAGCTTCAAAGGTCTTTGGGGTTATACCTCTCGAGATAGAGGAGGTTTATCCTCTTACCCAGCATGAGGCGCCTGGCGGATATGACGAGGCACAGATAAACTTTATGAAAAAAGTTGTTAAGGAATATGCTTCTGGCTTTGAAAAAGTTTATTTCCACAGCAGTCTGGAATTTCTAGCTATTGAAGGAGAAAGCTTCTCTGACGTTGAAAATTTTAAAGGAAAAAATGACATTGAGGGAAAGCTCATTGCCATAGGTGACTATTACTTTGGCGAAGGTGCGGGAGAGCTTCTGTTCTCTGAGACAAGAGCGAGAATATCGAAAACAGGCAGAATAAGAGAGGTTTACTCCGGGGACAGGCTTGTTGGAGTAATCAGAGCAAGTGACGGTTCTGTTGTGCTCAATGTGGAAGGTGTGAAGAGGCTCCTAAAACTACCGTTTCCCAGTAATAGAGTCGTTGCACATGAGGATGCCGTGGAATTTGTAAGTCAGGGCAGAAGTCTATTCTGTGGCTTTGTGGAAGAGGCTGATATGGAAATAAAACCGTATCAGGAGGTAATTGTTGTTGATTCTCAGGATAAGCCCATAGCTACTGGAAGAGCCATGGTCAGTGCAGAGGAAATGCTCAGCCTGAAACATGGCGTTGCAGTCAGGGTAAGGCACAGGCTGGGGTAGCTTTGAACTCTGCTATTATTCTTTTACTTTCTCTGGCTATTGACAGAGTTTTTGGAGAGCCACCGGATATATTTCACCCTACGGTATATGTCGGCAAAGCTATTGAAAAACTGAAATTCCTTGAGAGATATGGTGGTGCGGGTGGAATTTTTATAGTAGCTATGGCAGCCTGCCTATCTCTTTCGATTTTTCTTCTTCTCGTCCATCTTCAGGGTTATGCAGAATTACTGTTTTCTATTTACATATTGAAGAGCAGCTTCAGCTGGCGTGGCCTGAGGGATTATACGCTTCCTGTGGGGGATGCCCTTAAAAGCGGTGCTCTTGAAAGAGCAAGAGAACTTCTTGTATATATTGTGAGCAGGCCAACCGAAAAGCTTGACGAATCGGAAGCCTCCTCGGCATGTGTTGAGAGTATTGGAGAGAATATCCACGATAGCATGCTCTCACCCCTTTTCTACTTTGCCTTATTCTCATGCATCAGCCCCGAAGCCGGTGTGGCTGCAGCATTCTTTTACAGGGTTTTGAATACTCTCGATTCCATGATTGGATACAGAAAATACGGAAGCTTTGGCATGCCTTCTGCAAAACTAGATGATATTCTGAACTATATACCTGCAAGGGTTTCAGCCTTTCTTATAATTCTGTTCTCACCGGAAAAAATAAGAACTTTAAAAACAGTGCTGAAATACGGCTCTGCAACCGAAAGTCCGAATGCCGGCATGCCGATGGCTGCCATGGCAGGTGCAACCGGAGTTAAACTGACAAAGAAAGGAAGTTATGTACTGGGTGAAGGCAGAGAGGCTGTGCCTGAAGACATAGATAAGGCTATTGCCATTGCCGATAGAGTAATTTTCTTCTTTGCTCTGGTTATCTTTTTATTACTCCTCATAATATGTACGCCATCCTGAATGAAAAGGGTATATCAAGGGAAGACCTTATTGCCACTGCTATGGAACTTTTTGTTCCTCATCCCGGCATTGAAACGCAGGAGATTGCAGAGCAGATTCTCGGAAAGATTCTTGATACTACTCTGCGGGACCCGAATGTCAACTCACTTCTGGTTGCAGCTTTTGAACTGGAGAGACTTGCTGTGGAAGGGAAGATTCCGGGGATAAGCAGAGAGGCATTTGAGAGGGATGAGGTGTTCATTCTGGCTGATGAGATTATTGGTATGGCAATAGCGGAATATATAGGCGGTACAAGGGCAAAATTTGAATTTGTGCGCTTTGATATGAAAAAACCGGGGGTACTGAAGAAGCTTGAGGCTTTTGCCGACGATGCTATCGCAGGTCTTATAGCAGGAGCTTCTTCTCTGATGTATTCGGAGGCCGCAGACAAAATTTAAGTATGCTTTCTCAGCGTTATAAATATAGGATGATACTATGATGTTTGAATTTAAACCGCATATTACTGTAAATACACATGGCAATTTAGCTTTAGGCGGTGTTGATCTGGTGGAGCTTGCAGACAGATATTCAACACCTCTATATGTTTACGATGAACAGAGAATAAGGCAGAGGTACAGAGAATTTAAAGAAGCCTTTGAGAAATATTATGGCGATGTCAAGGTTTTCTATGCCTGTAAGGCAAATACCAATCTTGCTATTCTCCATATTCTGAGGCAGGAGGAGGCTGGTGTGGATATTCTCAGTGAGGGTGAGTTATACCTTGCCCTCCTTGCTGGCATAAGGCCAGAGAAAATTATATTCACAGGAAACAATAAAACAGACAGAGAGCTTGAAAAAGCGCTTAAAGCAGGGGTTACAATAAATCTCGACTCTCTTCACGAGCTCGACAGACTCATAAAAATCACAGAGAGAGAAAAACTCAGGGCAAGAGTATCCTTCAGAGTTAATCCCGAGGTTTCTCCCGAGACTCATCCTTACCTCTCCACTGGTTTGAAGGAAAGCAAGTTCGGAATTCACGAGAATGTTATTCTGGATGGTTATAAAAAAGCTAAGGAAGCAGAATTTTTAGATATTGTCGGAATTCACATGCACATAGGTTCGCAGATAACCAAAACTTCGCCCTATGAGGTGGCAACAGCAAGACTCTTTGATATTATCGGCAGAATAAAGAATAATCTTGGAATAGAACTGGAGTTTGCTGACCTTGGAGGAGGTGTTGGGATTGAGTATAAAGAGGCTCAGGAGATAATAACCCCGGAGGACCTTGCTAAAGCTATCGTACCTGTAATTAATGAAAAGATTAAGGAGTACTCTCTGAAAAAACTAGAGCTCATTTTTGAGCCAGGCAGATTTATTGTTGGCGATGCTGGAATAATGCTGACAAGGGTGAGCACCATAAAGAGTACACCCTATAAAAAGTTCATAGGCTGCGACTCTGGTTTTCATGTACTTTTAAGACCTGTAATATATTCTGCCTACCATGAGGTAATTGTTGCCAATAAGCCAGGTGAAAAGCCGCAGGAAATTGTTGATATTGCCGGAAATGTATGTGAGAGCGGCGACATTCTTGCAAGGGATAGAAAACTCCCTGTAATTGAAGAGGGAGATGTTCTTGCCTTCCTTGATTCTGGTGCGTATGGCTTTATCATGGCAAGCCAGTATAACTCAAGACCGAGACCTGCCGAAGTTCTTGTGGGTCAGGAAGGAGCAGAGCTTATTCGCCAGGCAGAAGACTTCTCTTCTTTAATTGAAAGGCAGCTAATACCTGAAAGGCTTATGAAGGAGTAGCTACATCTCAAAATCTCACTCCTTCATATACCTATGTAGAAGCAATACTGAGGAAAGGCCTGCTAAAATCATACTTGTCGAAGAAGCCGCCGCTGCCCCTATTATTCCATAATCGGGTATAAGAGCCAGGTTTAAGATTAAATCGAGAACTGCGGAAACAACCAGAATTTTCATAGGAATCTTAGGCAGACCCATACCCTGAAAAATCCCTGAATTCAATGTATACATTCCAAAAAAGAATGTACCGAACAGCAGGATTCTGAAGGGCTCGACTGCCTGACTATATCTACTTCCGAATAGTAGCAGTATTATAGGCTTTGAAATAATTATGAATATAACTGTTGTTATAAATAGCACTGCAAAGGATATTCTGGTGGAATAAGCTACAACCTTCCTGATTTTAGTTTTCTCTCCTCTGAGTTCTGAAATTCTTGGCAGAATAGTTGCATAAATCGCACTGGAAAAAGCCAGAGCAAGCCTTGATGTTGGAGAGGCTACACTGTATATTCCAACCTCCTTTGGAGATAGAAACGCACCCAGCATGAGAATATCTATATAGGCCAGAGCGAAGGCTGCAATGCTTGTTATACTCACAGGCAGTGAAAAACTGAAGACTTCTTTGAAGCTGGAAAAATCAGGTTTTGTAATTTTTATTTCCGTGCCTTTGAATAACCAGAACGCTGTAATCAGCGCAAAAGCAAAACCCATAACAGAGCCTGCCACCGCATAGCCTGCAGTGGCACAGAAGAGCACAAGAATGGAGGCGAAAACTATTCTTCCTCCCTGGAGGATTAAAAGAGAAGAGGCAAAAGAAACCATATTCCTTTTTCCCTGCATCGCACCCGTCAGCACAGCTATTGCAGCAGCGAAGGGCAGTGCCAGAGAAGCGATGGCAAGTGGTATAGCAACATTTCTGTCATGAAAAATATTCACGGCAATAGCAGGTGATAGAAGAGCGGTGAGGACTGAGAAGCCAAGAGCTATAAATGTGAAGTAGAATAGAGCTGAAGAAACTGCTTTTTCCTTACCCTCAGCCACAAACTTTGCAATACTTGGTGCTATACCCGCGGAGGAAAGGATAACTATGAAAAACTGAAGAGGCAGGGCAAGATTGAGTATTCCGAATTCATACAGGGTCAACATTCTTGCCATTATAATCCTGAAAACATAGCTGCCTGTACGCACAGCCAGGTTTGTCAGTGTGAGGAGTAAGGTTGATTTTAAAATACTCATAAGTATTATAAAGACACAATAAATTTAAATATATGCACATCAAAAAAGGGATGGGAGTATTATGAGTCAGAAATTAAATCTTGATGAGCTTGTGGATAATGGCAAAGTCAGGCTTTTCTCTATTATTGCTGCTTTGTTTCTTATAGCCTTCACAATAAGATATGCAAATCACAATCAGCTTCTTTTTGACCCGGATAGCTATCTGTGGTACCGCCTTGCCATGTACTTTTCAGGTGTAAAGACCCAATACTTTGTTAATCATGGCGGCGTGATTATTGACACTTTAAGATATTTCCCTACAGGAAGGGTACTTACACAGGACCTCCTTCTTCTCCCCATGTTTATTGGCTATTCCTTCAAACTCCTCGGTCTGTTCGGCATAGCCCAGACTTCTGAGAATGTTCTCAAGTATATGTTTGTGGTTGGCCCATTCTTCGCGGGTCTTACGACAATAATGGTCTTTTTCCTTAGTAAAGAGCTCACAGGCTCTCATAAAGTAGCCGGTCTAACATCTCTTTTTTATGCAGTGGCTCCCTATGCCATGATGAGAAATACAGCAGGCGATACAGGGCAGGAGAGCATAGGAGATTTCCTTATAATCAGCTGGATGTTTTTATTTTTTATTGCAACAAGGTATAAACCCTTCTCAAGGAAACATATTGCATTTTCCGCTGCCTCGGGATTAATATTCGCTCTTGCCAACTACTCTTGGGGAGGTAATATATTCTACTTCGGGCTTATTTCCCTGTCTGTTCTGGTTTATTTGATTTATCTTGTAATAATGGATAACAAAAATGTGGATAAAAATCCGGTTCTGTCATCTTATGTATTGATGATGCCCGCCGGTTTAATAATATCCCACCTTTTAGCTCCTCTCAGATATTCTTTATTTACAATCACCAGCTTTCCGTATCTTCTTGCCTATACTGTAATTCTATTATCAATAGTGTCTCTTTTATCCAATAGGTTTAATATCTCTTCAAAAAGGACAGTTGCCGGAGCTATCGGTGTTTTTTTCCTTGGTGCACTGGTAACCGGCATGCTGGATAAGATTTTTGTACATTCATTGAGTTTCATTAAAGGTCTTTTTATGTCAGGGGATAAAGGTATTACGGGGAACACAGTCGCCTACTATCGTTCCACAGGCTTCACACAGTTTAAAGATACCTTTGGCCTCCTTCTCATATCCGTACCTCTGGGCATTGCATATATTGGAAGAGAAATCTACCGGAAGAGAAACTTCAAACTGCTTTTCATATTAATTTGGCTTATAATTGGTATAATCGCATTCAGATGGATGATAAGACTTTCTATATATCTTGCGGTTATTATACCTTTAATATTTGCAATTCTATGGGAGTATCTTGCTAAAAAGGCTACCGTTGTAAAAGACAAAGAAGATGAAGATTCAAAAACAGTTGCAAAATTCAACTACATATTTGTTATTCTTATTGCAATTCTTTTTATTTCACCTGTAATTGTCCAGGGCACTCAGATGGCACAGTATTCAAAGTTCAATGACAGGTCAGTTGTGCCATGGGAAAATGCCGGGGAATGGATTAAAAGCAATACACCCGCAGATTCCATCCTGATAAGCTGGTGGGATTACGGTTATTATCTCCAGACTTTTGCTGAAAGAACGACTATTGTGGATGGCGGCAATGCCGGGAAGCCATTAACAAAGTTTAATAACAGAAATATAGATGTAGCCAAGGCTTTCACATCGCCTGAGAATGAATTTACAGAGTGGCTCAAACCCTATCTTAATCTGTCGCGCCCGATTTATGTCCTTGTCAGCTATCAGGAATTTGGAAAGAGCAGTGCAATTAACTATCATGCTAAGGACCATCTCTTCTTCCAGCAAATTGGAATAAAAAAGTCAGGTAACCCTCAGCTGGACCAGAAGAAGATTACAGCAATTCTACAGAGATATAAAATAACAAACTATTATATTGTCAATGCTGGCAATGAGTATATACTCTGGGCACAGGTTTTATTTGACAGTCAGGGCAAATCTCATCCTGAGTGGCAGAATGAACTCCTCGCAAAGCTTCTTCCAACAAATAATGGTCTTGGAAGAGGGCTCAAGCATTTCAAACTTGTATATCAGAATGGTTATGTATATGTTTATAAGTATATACCCTAGTGTTTTGAGTTTTTAAAGGATTAAATTGTGATGTGGAAGTAGGCCAGATATTTAAATATTTTTCTTTGTTATTTTATTTTTCAGATATGGTGATAGCCTTGAAACTTCGAGTCATAAAGGGCAGAGTATGGAAATTTGATAAGAATGTTGACACTGACCAGATAATTCCTGCAGAATATCTTGTTACAGGTGACCCTGAGGAGCTGGGTAAACATTCCTTTGAAAGGGTAAGACCTGAATTTGCAAGGCAGGTTAAGAAGGGCGATATTATTGTTGCTGATGAGAATTTCGGTTGTGGCTCCTCCAGAGAACATGCCCCGCGTGCCCTTATGGGAAATGGCATAAGTGCTGTTATAGCCAGAAGTTTTGCGAGAATTTTCTTCAGAAACTCTATAAATATAGGTTTGCCGGTGGTTGAGGCAGATGTTGAGGCAGAAGACGGTGATGAAGTGGAGATTAATTTTAAAGAAGGGAAAATAAGGAATCTCACAACAGGTAAGGAGTTCACATTCAAACCTCTCCCTGAATCATTGCTGAAGCTTCTTGAATCTGGTGGACTTGTGGAGTATACTAAAAGAGAGCTTGCAAGGGTATAACTCGCCTTTTATCTAAGGTTTGTAATGTAAAGGAGGGTTATAGTTATGAAAAGTCCTGCAGTAATATATATTATAACCTCTGCGGTTTTATTTGGTATCAGCCCGCCAGCCCTCAAATTACTTGTTAAAGAAATTTCACCTGTCACTCTTGCCGGCTTTCTGTATCTGGGTGCTTTTTCCGGTCTTCTTATATACTGGATAGCAATGAGATTGCATGGCACCAAGAAGAGAGTTTATCTTGATAGGAAGGATATGCCCTGGCTTGCTTCAGCTATATTGACGGGGGGAGTGCTTGCCCCTATTCTTCTTATAAAAGGTATAAGTATGATCTCTGGATTTTCTGCCTCTCTTCTCCTCAATCTCGAAGGGGTTGCAACTGCTCTTATAGCTTATACCGTATTCAGAGAATATACAGGAAAAAGTTTCTGGTTTGCTCTGATATTTATAAGCACTGCCACTGTAATGTTGAGCTGGGACTCCTCTCTGAAGGGTTTCAACCTTTATGGCTCACTACTTGTTGTATTTTCAATGTTCTTCTGGGGGGTTGATAATAACCTAACCAGAAAAATCTCAGACAGGGACCCGGTAATTATTGCCATGACAAAAGGGCTGGTTGGAGGTATTATTTCTCTGGGGATTGCTATGTTTCTGGGTGCTGCTATCCCCCTTGGACCAGATACATTAATCGCTCTCATTTTTGGTGCCTTCAGCTATGGAGCAAGTCTTGTGCTCTTTATTCTTGCTCTTCAGGAAATGGGAGCTGCCAGAGCCAGTGCCTTTTTCAGTCTTGCTCCATTTATTGGAGCTCTTGCTTCAATTCTTCTTCTCGGCGAGAAGGTTAAATTGCTTATGTTTCCTGCAGCCCTGCTTATGATTGCTGGTGCTTTACTGATGATCAAAGAGAGCCATATTCATAAGCACGGGCATAAACAGCTTGTTCACGAGCACTTCCATTATCATGATGAGCATCACCACCACTGGCACAGCTTTAAAGCTGATTATCATAATCATGAACATAGACATGAAGCCATTGTGCATATACATTCCCACTGGCCGGATACTCACCACAGGCATATGCATATGGAGTGAAACATAAATTTAATATGTATAACCAGATAGCAGAGTGTATGCGGATTTATTTTGTGAGTAATGGTATGGGATTTGGCCATGTAAGTAGAGATGTGCAACTTGCTATTGAACTTAAAAGACGTGGTCATGAGATTATCTTTTCCACTCACGATGACGGAATAAGGTTTCTCAGAAACTATAATTTTGAAGTTATTGAGGTTGAGAAATTTGGTGACGTTTCATTCACATCCAGTGAGGTTGAGCTCTACAAGAGTGTTATCAAGACTATAAAGAGTGTTTCCCCATCCATACTCATGGACCACAGGAAGATACTTAAAGATGTTTCACCTGACCTTATGGTTGTCGACGGTTATATTCCAGCCATGGTTTCGAGAATATTTTCCTCGTGGAAGAATATGCCTCTATATTTAATAACAAATGAAACAATCCAGTGGAAAAATCTGGGTGGAAATCTTCCTTTAAAGAAAATAGCAGAGTTTTCTGAAGCTCTTCTGGTTTATCTGGCAGACCAGGTTATAATTCCTGATTTTCCTCCACCCTATACAGTATGTCTGGAAAATCTTGCACAGTTTGAAGCCACGGGTAAGTTTCATTTTGTTGGTCCGATTATTGCCGGGATGGCCAATTCTTCAGATAGAGAGAATATAGTTGTAAGCTTTGGAGGTTCAAAGGTGAAAGCTGAGGTTACAGAAGTTCTGAAGAGAACCGAGGAGCTTACTGGAGAAGACTTTGTTTATGCCTCCGAGTTGAGGCATGAGGATTATCTGAATAAACTCAAAAAGGCAAAACTTCTTATTACTCACGGTGGACATAACAGTATAATGGAAGCTCTTGCCTGTGGGAAACCAATTGTGGGAATACCTATAAAGAACTACCCTGAGAGGTATGGAAACCTTGCCGGCGTGGAACGGCTGGGGCTGGGAAGAACTCTTGATGTGGACTGGCTTATTGAGCAGGTTATTTCCGCAGCTATGGATGAGGTTACATGTGAGAGATACTACAGAAAAGCAGGAATTTTCAGAGAGTTTGCCGGTGCCATGTCAGGTGTAGAGAGAGCTGTGGCACTGATTGAGAATGGCGGGAAGTAATATGTTTTCAAAATTCAGAGGAGATTTTGCAAGTCTGAGAAGGAAAAGGAATGGAAAACCCCCTGTTTATCTTGACAATGGCTGTATGACTCTCAAGCCCAGGCAGGTGATTGAGTCAATAAATGAATACTTTGAAAGATATCCTGCCTGCTCCGGATACGGAAGGAGCAACCACTGGTTTTCTAATGAGGTTAAAGAAGCAACTGAGAAAGCAAGAGAAAAGGTGGCCGGATTTATAAATTCTCTGCCCGAGGAAATAGTCTGGACAAAGAACACAACAGAGGGAATAAATCTCGTAGCCAGTGCATTTCCATTTAAAAAAGGTGATATTGTAATTACAAGCGACAGGGAGCACAATTCTAACCTTGTACCCTGGATAAAGCTATCGAGAGTTAAAGGAATAGTGCATAAAACAGTACCATCAACCCCAGAGGGAACATTCGACCTTGAAGCCTTTGAAGATATGTTATCTCCTGATGTAAAGCTGGTAAGCATGGTGCATGTATCAAACCTCGATGGCTATACGCTGCCAGTTGAGGAGATTATAAAGATTGCCCATGATTACAATGCCAGAGTGCTGCTTGATGGTGCCCAGAGTGTACCCCACAGAAAAGTTGATATTAAAAGCCTTGAAGTCGATTTTCTGGCTTTTTCAGTGCATAAAATGCTTGGCCCCAGTATTGGTGTACTCTATGGTAATTATGATGAACTTAAAGCTCTTGATACCTTTATAGTGGGTGGCGACACTGTCAGCGATACCAGCTATACAAAGGCTGTTTTTCTTCCACCTCCCCGGAAATTCGAGGCAGGACTGCAGGACTATGCAGGGCAGATTGGAGCAGGGGCTGCAGTGGATTATCTATCCAGGGTAAGGATGGAGAGGGTTGAGGCTCATGAGAGCAGGCTGACAGAACTCCTTCTTGAAAAGCTGAAAGCTTTTCCCGAGGTGAAAATTGCCGGAGTAAAAAATCCTGAGTTGGCAAAAGGTATAATAAGCTTTAGAATTATGGATAATAACAGGCTTCTTGTAGCACCGAGCGATATAGCTGAGCTTCTTGACAGACACTACAATATTATGCTGAGGGCCGGAGACCTCTGCCTTCACTCATGGTTCAACCATATAGGTATAGGGGCAAGCGGTGTGGCAAGAGCAAGCTTTTATATTTACAATACCGGAGAGGAGATTGAGATTCTGGCTGAAGGTATTGAGAAAATTATAGAGGCTGAGAAAAATGGAAAATAAGAAAAAACTTCTTATTGAGATTCTCAGGGACCTTGAAGAAGCAAAATTAGCAAAAATTCAGGAGTATATTGAGGAAAAAAAACTCAGTGGGAAAGAGGAGTATGAAGTTCTCACAGGATGTAATCTGAGGGATATTCTTGTTGAGATGGCAGAAGAGGGTTTGATTGATAGAATTGTTCCTGAGTGGGGAGCACCAAATTATGTTTATAAGAATAGGGGCAGGTGATTGTGGAAAACTTATGCATAATCAGCTGATTTTCCTGAGTTTATCAAGAGTGCCGAAATCAAGAGCTCCGGTTTCTCTGCTAACTCCTATTACTTTTATCTCACTGAAGTCAGCCCTCTTCAGAAGAGGCGAGAGAAACTCATTTTCAGGGATAATGTTTACATCACTCCCCTGTGCAAAATAGGAGAAGGCAGGAAGCATAAGGAATTTTTTGCTGTCTATTCTGCCATATAGAAAGCAGTCCACCTTCTCCTTACCACCTACCTCGTCATAGAGAGCTATGGCAGGATGTTCATGCCCGGTGATAATATTCGAAGCCATTATACTGTTTAATTTTAAATCCTCGTGGCCATGCACAAAGAAATAGTCTCCAAGCTGGAGA
>VAOY01006432.1_pt1 | contig 12916 bp, 13 predicted proteins | sample 3393881 | NCBI WGS metagenome assembly VAOY01 (sample SAMN08290430, study PRJNA428436) | hydrothermal vent metagenome | isolation source: Deep-sea hydrothermal vent chimney | place: Indian Ocean: Southwest Indian Ridge
AAGTAACCTTGTATGAAATTATTGGCATGTTGCACCTCCTTATCGGTTGGAGCAATATAGCATGTTTTGTAACAAATACAAGCTTGACTAGACACTAGTGTTATGTCAAGGATTATTTGTCGGTTTTTGCGCCTCTGGGGACAGAGGCGGCGACATCATTTAAATCCAAGGCGATGTAGCCACGGCTGTCTCCAGCCGTGCTTTTACTATTTCTTTTCCCCCAATATTTCTTACTTATTTTTTTATAAACGAGGGCGACGTTCGCCTTGCCCATGAATCGCGCAAAGTGATTGTCCGGTTGAAAATCATTTTTTCATTTGTTGAATCCGGGTCGAGGCAGAAATATCCCTGACGCTCGAACTGCACACATGTACCGACTTCAATTTTCGCCAGTTCCGGCTCCATATAAACCTCTGCCGTCGATAATGAATCCGGATTAATCTGTTTTTTGAAGTCAGCGCCGTTCGCGCCCGGGTTTTCGTCCAGGAACAGGCGGTCATACAAACGTACTTCGGCTTTGACCGCGTGTGCGGCGGAAACCCAGTGAATCGTACCTTTGACCCGGCGTCCGTCAGGAGCGCTGCCGCCGCGGGTTTCCGGATCGTAAGTACAGCGTAATTCGATTACTTCGCCGTTTTCATCTTTGATGACTTCTCTGCATGTAATATAATAACCGTAACGCAAACGAACTTCGCGGCCGGGGGCCATACGGAAAAATTTCTTCGGCGGATCTTCCATAAAATCGTTGCGGTCAATATAAAGTTCGCGCGAAAACGGGACTTTACGCTTTCCGGCATCAGGATCTTCGGGATTGTTTACCGCGTCAAGCAGGTCAACTTCATTTTCCGCAAAGTTCTCGATAAGGACCTTGAGCGGATTCATTACCGCGAGATAACGCGAGGCTACCTTGTTCAAGTCGCCGCGCACGCAATGCTCCAGCAAAGCGACATCAGTCAGGCTGTTGAATTTGGTAACGCCGATAACAGCGCAGAACTCACGAATCGCCCTGGCGGTATAACCACGGCGGCGCATAGCGCTGATCGTCGGCATCCGGGGATCATCCCAGCCATTGACCAGGTTTTCCTGTACGAGTTCGAGTAATTTACGTTTACTCATAACCGTATAACTCAAGTTCAAACGAGCAAATTCGGTCTGCTGCGGATGGCTTTCGAGTTCGAGCGCGTCCAGCACCCAGTCATAAAGCGGACGATGAATTTCAAATTCCAAAGTGCAGAATGAATGGGTAATGTTTTCGATGGAATCCTCCAGGCAATGCGCGAAATCATACATCGGGTAAACACACCAGTCATCCCCGAGACGGTAATGATGAAAACGGCGAATACGGTAAATCGCGGGATCACGCATATGAATATTCGGCGATGCCATATCGATTCTGGCGCGGATAACTTTGGCTCCGTCCTCGAATTTCCCGGCACGCATCTGTTGGAAAAACTCTAAATTTTCTTCAATGGAACGTTCTCGGCCGGGAGGATTTTTGCCGGCTTCAGTAAGCGTGCCGCGATATTCAGCCCATTCTTCCGCGGTCAAATCGCAGGCATAAGCTTTGCCCTTTTTTATCAGCTCAGCGGCGTAATTGTACATCTGTTCGAAATAGTCAGACGCGTAATAAAAATGTTCGCCCCAGTCAAAACCCAGCCATCTAACATCTTCTTTGATGGCTTCGACATATTCCATATTTTCTTTGACCGGGTTGGTATCGTCCATGCGCAAATGACAGACGCCGCCGTTTTCCCCGGCAATATTAAAGTCAATACAAATCGCCTTGGCATGTCCAATATGCAAATAACCGTTCGGTTCGGGCGGGAAACGGGTTTCGACGCGGCCGCCGTATTTATTATTTTTCAAATCCTCAGCGACTATCGCCCGGATAAAATCCATCGATTCAACAATTTTTTCTTCTTTATTCATATTTCAGCTTCCATTGTATAATTTTATTCAAAGGCTTAAAATACTACTCTATTAAAGCAATTTCAAAAACAGGTACTTAAAAACTTTGCCAGTGCCGCGGTATATTTCGCGCTGCACAGGAAATAACAATCATCATGGCCGCCGGTCAACTCAACAAAAGTTTTCGGCTCCGGCGCTTTGGCAAAAAGTTCCCGCCCGAAAACAAAGGGCACGATGTTGTCATCCGGGGAGGCAAGGATTAATACCGGACATTTCACTTTGGCAAGGTCGCTGATCGTCGGGAATTCATAGTTGAGCAACCAGCTTACCGGCAGCCACGGCATAACTTTCCGGGCAATCGCCGGCATTGATGAAAAAGCCGATTCCAATATCAAGCCGCCCGGCGAATGTTCCGCGGCAGTACGCGCGGCAATCGCGCCGCCCAGCGACCGCCCGGCAACAATAATTTTTTCCGGCGCGATTTTCCGGGTTTCAGTTAAATAACGCCATGCGGCGGCGGCGTCTTCATACAAACCCTTTTCCGAAATTTTCCCGCCGCTTCTGCCATAGCCGCGGTAATCGAAAATGAAAAAGTTCACCGGCAATTTATTGAACTGGGAAATAGTATCTGAACGATGCGAAATATTTCCCCCGTTGCCGTGACAAAACAGAACCGTAAACGCCGCGTTTTCCGCTGGTACGAACCAGCCGTGCAAAGGCGTTCCATCCTGACTGGTGAAATCAATATTTTCGAAGGCTAAACCCGCGTCAAACGGCGTTCCGGCCATTTCTGTAACCGGATAAAAAATCATCCGCTCCTGGCGAAAAAATAAAAAAAGCGTCGAGACTAAGTAAACTACCGCAACTATTATAACTATTATAAGTAATATTTTGAGCATAATTTCACCAATGTTTTTATGTGATAGTTGTTTTTTACGCAGAGGGCTACTTCCAGCATTTGCGATATATTTCTCACGTCTTTTGCGGGGGAAAATCAAATTCATTTTCCAGCAAAGCCGCTATTTTAGCGCAAGCTTCTTCCGCGTCCGGGCCTTCCGCCTGCAGCACCGCCTCGTTTCCGCAATGCAGCCCCAATGAAATCAAACCCAGAATACTATTCAAGTCCGTTGCCGGGCGGCCGTCGGGAATCAAAGTAAAAACCGTATCCGGAAAATCGCTTTTTATTGCAGTTAAAATAACACTTGACGGCCGGCAGTGAATCCCTGCTTTGTTGTGAATTTTTACTTTTTTTTCTACCATAAATTAAATTTCCAGCTGTTAAAGTTACTATATAATAGTATCTTAGTTTTAAGAATTTTCAATCTCAACATCAGGCAGGAATGAAAAGATTTACTAAAACGACAATTATTTTATCCGTTTTCATATTCGCGGCGGTCATTCTTCGCCTGGCATATTTATGGCAATTCAGCGCGTCGCCATTATTCAACATTCCAGTCGGGCCGGATGTCGAAGAATACGATAACTGGGCAAGGGAAATATTAGCCTGGGGCATAAACTTCAGGAAATTACACATTCACGCGCCTTTATATCCGGCTCTCCTGGCGGCTTTGTACAGTATTTTTTCCTTCAAAATGCTATGGATCAGATTATTCCAAACTCTCCTGGTATTCGGTGGATTCGGGCTGCTGGCCTGGGGTATACGGCGTTTTGTCGCGCCGAAGCGGCGCGTTTTGACATGGATATTCCTGTTCTTCGCGGCCTTTTATCCGCTTTTGCTCTTTTACAGTTCCGAATTAATCAGCGAAAGCTTGCTGCTGCCCCTCCTCTGCCTAAGCATTACTTTACTTTACTGGAGTGAAAACCAACTCGCTGCCGGGAATTATAGAAAAGGAGCGCTTTTGATCAGCGCGGGCGGGCTTTGCGCCGGTTTAGCGGCAATCACTCATCCAGGCAGTTTATTGTTTATCGCCGCCGAAATGCTGCTGCTCCTGTTGCTTGCGTGCCGCCGCGGAGCTACTAAAAAAATCAGTGCCAGATTATTGATCCCGTTTTTGTTTGGAGTAATGGCCTTACTGGTCATCGCACCTGTATGTGTGCGGAATTCCATGCTTGGCAAACGCTTCATTTTTATTCAAAAAAACAGCGGTTTCAATTTTTATCTCGGAAATAATTATAATGCCACGGGAACTTGCTATATACGGCCCGGTAAATCCTGGAACCGTATTCACAAATGGGCCAATGCCGGCGCTGCTCAAAGAGGAATCACTAAAGATCAATTTTTCTTATATATGTCATTGAGGTTTATTCGTGCGAATCCGCTTGAAGAATTTAAATTATTAGTCAAAAAAGCTTTTTACGTCTGGAATTTCCGCGAATTAACCGCCGGGGCGGATTCCGCTCCTTTGCGCTATTTCACCGGCGCGGCGCGGAGCGGCAAATATTTGTTTATGCTGCTTGGTTCATTGAGTATCTGCGGAATAATTCTGGTTTTACGCAGGCGCGAAAGAATTTTTCAATACCGCCATTTTCTAATATTGCTGGCAAGCTGCTGGGCGGCGCAGATAATTACCGTGACCAGCGGGCGTTACCGCTTGGCAATGTACCCGGCATTTTTTATTTTCGCGGCTTTCGCGCTGGATTACCTGCGGCAGCACCGCAAAAACCATAAACAATTATTAAAATGCGGCCTTGCCGTTTTGTTCGGCGTGTTGATAGTAACTCTCCCCTCTCCGCCCGTAAATCCATTACAGGAACAGGCCGAGGCTGATTCCTTATTGGGCGAAGCTTATTTCAAACAGGGTAAATACCAGCAGGCGGCAAAGCATTTCCAGGCATGTTTAAGATTTGATCCCATAAACGCGCGGGCTTATAATTTACTCGGCATCATCACTGAGGCAAGTTCTCCCGGCAACGCGGCCGGATATTATCGCCTGGCAATAAAAAGCGCACCGGACGAGGCGGAGGGATATTTAAATCTGGCAATTCAATATTCCAGTAAAGGCGAGCGAAAACAAGCTGAGAAATATTTTGCCGAGGCTTTGCGGCGCGGCCCCGATAAAGCGGATGTACTGTATAATTATGCCTGTTTCCTGCAGAAATACGGGCAGTTAACGCTTGCCGCAAAATATCTGGAAAAGTGTCTGCTGCAAGCTCCGTGGCACGACAAAGCCCTTAACATACTGGGCGTTATCCACATTCAAAACAAACAGCCCGGATTAGCGCTTAAGTATTTGCGCAGCGCCCGCCAACTGGCGCCCGCTAAAACCGGGGTAATGTTGAATCTGGCTGTCGCCCTGTATCAAAACGGCCAAAGCGGCGACGCGGTAAATATGCTCAAAAAAATTATCGCCATTGAACCAAACTCAAAATCAGCCGGGTTTTTATTAAATGAATGGCAGAAAAAATAAGTCCGGATACCCCGTGTCCCCCTGCGGGAACTGCTCTCACGGGAGCGTTCCACTCAAAACAGCACAGCAATAACATGCGCTCAAGCATCCCGCTATTTCAATAATGTTTTCTCAGTTGCAATATTCGTAATTTACCGTTTTCGACTAAACTTTTTTGCAAGATTAATTTACAATATTGGATTTCTAATTATTTCAGAAGTGAAACGAAGCACGGCTGGGGACAGCCGTGGCTTGAGCTTAAATATCACGAAAAAGATGTAGCCGCCTCTGTCCCCAGAGGCGCAACGAGCAAGCTGGGATTTTATGTCACAAAGTGCAGAAGATGCATAAGAACGCATTTTTTTCTGTTATATTTTTTCCTTTGTAAAACTTTCGATATTCGACATGCAGATTTTTTCCGTCAGCTCCAGTAAGAGTTTTACCCGTTTAGATAAATATTCCAGTTCTTCTCTGCTTATCCGATAATCAGGATCATAACGGGCGCCGATGTAGGCATAATCCAATAACTTAAACCGCTCCCGTTCTTCCCTTGTTTCTTTTGGAAAAATATCAGCTAAAGCAGCAGCATATTCAACCGCCATATTACCCAATAAACCAAGAAGATGTTCATTGGGATTGTAGTTGGTGAAAACAAGAAGGATTGTTTTGTATGCGTGTTCTGCCGCCTGATGCAGATTAAAAGCAGCCCAATTATAACGGTTTCTTTTCAAAGAGTCAGCAAAACTTATATACGCATCCTCTGTCCTTCCGAACCAATGATCAAAATAATCCTGCGCAATCCGTTTTTTTTCTTTCGGTTTCAGTTTTCGTTTACGTGCCAGTTTGAAATTTTCCGAATCATAAAGCAGACAGCCTTCCTTTCTGACGTCCGAATAAAAGTACTGCGCCCGGGCAAGTTTGATATTCAGTTCCTGAATGTCGTGGGCTATGATTTGCACATGGGTACTCAAAGCGCAGTTATCACATTCCCTGCTGATTTTCCGCCATAGTCCAGTATTTATCGCGATTGATTTTTCTTTAGTAACAACAAGAATGTCATAGTCTGATTTATGGCCGGATTTTCTGTCCGGACTGAGATCGCTTTCCGTTTTGTAATTACCTCTGGCATAGGACCCGAAAAGAATTATCATTTCCACGTCATCGCACATTTCGCGGATGATGGAAACAAGCATTTTTATTTCATCTCTCTTTTGCTTCGGCAAATGTTCCAGTGATTTTTTCATAATAAATAAATGTAGTGCGTACTTGCTTAATGTCAAGGAAAATCTCAGATGGGTGCGCTCGCACGGGAAATACTGAGCCGCGGGCTGTTCCGCCGATTCACAGCTCCGCAACGATCAGCTTTTTTTGCTGGAGAGGGCGGCGTTCGCCTATATTTTTTCTACAGACGCGCCGTCGCCAATCGCGCATTTAATAATTTGTGGTTCGTCCCCGGTCTGCAGTTTAAACGCTGCCGCCAGCCGTTTGCCGTAAGTATCGGCCCGGGCTTCCTCGACCAGATGGATTGAAATTCCGCCAAAGCCGCCGCCGCTGAGACGAGCCCCCAGACAGCCCGGAATGGATTTGGCTAACTCGACCAGGTAGTCAAGGCGTTCAGTACTGTTTTCAAAATTGACCTTTGAACTTTCGTGGGACTCGAAAAGCAGTCCGCCGAAAGCTTTAATATCACCCTTTTCGAGATATTCAACTCCTTGTATTACCCGTTCGCATTCGCCGACGATGTGTCTGGCGTGGAGATACTCCCGGCGGCTTAAAAGTTTTCTGCACTCCTCGAGCCGCTCCGTGGAAACATCCCGCAAAGCTTTGATCGAACTGTCCGCGGCATGTAATTTAGCGGCGGCGCTTTCGCAGTCCCGGCGGCGGAGGTTGTATTCGGAATCCACTAAATCATGTTTTTCCATCGAATTGGCAACGACAAAGACATAACCGTGAGGCAGTTTGACTGTCTTAACGACTTCATTAATACGGAAATCCGACATGATGAGCGCGTCGCGTTCACCGTAAATCGAACTGAACTGGTCTAATAAACCGGTGGAAACCCCGAGATAATTGTTTTCAACCCCCTGCCCGATTTTGGCCCATTGAGTCTTATCAAGTTCGATATTGAACATTTCTTTCAGCGCGAAACAAAAACCTACTTCCAGAGCGGCGGAACTGCTCATTCCCGCCGACAAGGGTATGCTGCTGTTCATGACAAGGTCAACCGCGTCAACAAAAATGTCGCGTTTGTTCAATTCCCGAATAACCCCTTTCAAATAATTTACCCATTCGCCTGCTTTAGGATTATCCAGTTCATCCAGTGAAAAGGACGCTTCGCTGTCGTATTTATAATCTTTAATACGGCAAATCTTTTTATCTTCAGCCGGCGCTGCCGCAAATGCCGTGTGTTGTTCCACCGCGCAGCTCAGGACAACTCCGTCGTTGTAATCGCTGTGGTTGCCTAAAATTTCCAAACGTCCCGGAGCTTTTGAAATTACACTCGGTTTACGGCCGAAAAACTGTTGAAAAATACTTATCGCCTGTTTCATAATCTCTTTTTCTATTTATTGTGTACTTTGTACGGATGAAAACTTAATACTACATTGAATTCAGACAGCTATGCTCTTTTGGTTTGACATATTTACTTTTCCATTTTTTGTGATGGCAGTCTTTCCCGTTTTACGCCTCTAGAGACAGAGGCGGCTACATCTTCAACCTGAGGCAATGTAGCCACGGCTGTCACTAGCCGTGCTTCCCGCAAAGTCACGAGTAGACAATTATTTAAAAGTTAAGAACTCAACCTGAATCAGTATATCCATCGCTTGCGGTATAACTTTCAGATTCGATAATAACTTGTAATGTATGGCCTTCCCCCGGCGCTAATGTCCGCGCGTCAGTTCCGGCATTGGCCGTTTCGACACAGAGCATTTCACGGAATTCACGGTCGCCGAAATCAGGCATGCGCCGCGCCTTGGCAGCCCATGGATTCCAGACTACAGTTGAACGGCTGCCGGCTTTGCTGATTTTTATTTTACGTTTAAAGCCGGGGTCATTGATGACGCAGGTATCTTCAGTGTCCGGATAGACTGAGTCCGTTTCGGCGGCAAAAGTGATATCGCCCTGCTGGAGATGCGTCGAGTCGTCCAGTGTGTCAATAAAAGTTCTGCCGTCCAGGCCGCTGAGCGTAATTTTTGCAATATCACTGACCTTAAAATAACTGTGCAAAGCCGCGCTGTATGAAAAAGCCTTTTCACCGGTATTTTCGATGCTCAAAGCCACGGATAATTTATTACTGACTTCCACGCGTAAGCTGACCAGAAAATCAGCAGTTTCAAATTCGTCCGCGATTAAACCGGGCGTCAAGGCCAGTTCCAGAAAAGCCGCTCCCTTGCCGCAGCTCCCGGCAGCAACCGGTTCCCAGGTGGAAATCCTCGCGAAACCATGCGCGGGCATAGTTGAACCGCGTGGATGTCCGCCAAACCAGGGCCAGCATATCGGAATGCCGCCGCGAATGGCTTTGCCCGCTTCAAAACAGCTTTTTTTGCTCATCCACAAAAGCGCTTCCTGCCCTTCCGGGACAAAGCTCATCAAATGCGCTCCATGCAAAGCTATTTCGGCCCTGCCCGCACGGTTATTCAGTTCCACGCAAGCCAGGCCGTGCGCGTCAGTATAAAAACGAATCTCAGAATTACCGAATTCCCGGTTATACTCTTGAATTGTCATCTCTCACGGACTCCCTGGATGTTATTTTTTAAACTTAAAGTATAAAATTTAGGTGATTTTATGAAAAAAGCAAAGATTATGAGAAATACTTTCGTTTTTTTTGTTTTTTATGCTAATAATACCTTAAGCTTTAATTTTAAAAACGGGTCCGCGCAATATGAATTTGAAAACTTGCCGCTTATGGGAAGTACGTTTCGAAGTTATCGGAAAATTAGACAGTTTACCTTACCCTTTTGAAATTGTCAGGGAAGTGCAGAATAAATCATATCATATTGACTGCAGTAAACGGACAAGCCAGGGTGGAGCGCAATTGTCATACACTTTATCCGGTGAGGGACGTTTCAAAATTGACGACAAAGTTATTCCTCTGCTGCCCGGTATGGCCTTTCTGCAAAATCATAATGACGCGCGTAATGCTTATTATTACCCTGAAACCGGCACGGAACCATGGCATTTTATCTGGATAAGTTTTCTATCTCCTAATGTGGAAACAATGGTTAAAAACATTACGGACACTTACGGACAAATATATCATATTCCGCAAAACGCGAATTTGGTAAAAACACTCTTCAGTTACGAAAATCATCGCAGTTCATTACATTTTATGTCGCCTTTTGAGGGGGCGCGGCTGGTAATGGATATTTTGACCGATCTGGGAAATTATACTTTACCGGAAGAAAACAGGAAAAAAGCGCCGCCCCGTTTAGTCAAACGCGCCCAGGAATACATACATAATAATATTGACAAAATGATCAGCATTGAAGATGTCGCGGGTGAATGTGGAATTTCCCGTGAACATTTATCCCGGGTTTTCAAGGAACAACTCGGCGAATCTCCCTCAAGTTATTTGAGTAAACGCCGAATGGAACGGGCTTGCCGCCTGCTTATCTCGACCAATCTGAGCTGCAAAGAAATTGCCGCCCGGGTAGGCTATGACAGTGCGGTCAGTTTTAACCGCACTTTCAAGCGTCTGGTGAAAATGACTCCCGGAGAACTGCGTATCGCGGGTTATTCGCCGCAAATACGCTGAAAATCAGTCCGCGCCAAACGCCGCATCAATGGAGTTTTTTCATTCCCGGCAATTCTGAAAGTACAGCCTCCCGCCAGAGCTTTACGGTTTGCCCAGACGAATAATTCCATCAAATCCCATGCGTCCCAATGCAGAAAATTTTTCCTGGTACTGCGATCTAAATGACTTTTTTGAGCACAAATACGGGTTCCGGCATTTATCAGGACGATGTCCGCGTTTTCCTTGCCGCCAATGACGCCGCGCAGGGCTTGACGAAGTTTTTTCCTGCTGAACGCCGCGTGCATGCAAGGGTGTTTGGCATCTTTCTCGGCAAAATCCAGCATGTCAAGAGTAATCCGCTCGCTGCCGGATGCCGCTTTTTCAAGGGCGGTTCCGGACCAGGCGAAATACCATTTGAAACGCCAGCTGCGCCGTTCGGCTTTGGAAGTGTCTTCGCTTCCGGTGTCGAACAATATTGGCGTCCGGACGATTTCCGCGGATTCTTTACCGGCGCGAACGCTGAATTTCGCGGAACAGCCCGGCAAGTCGCCGGCGATTCCCCAGCGCCACAGGTCATCACCGCTTCCTATTTCAAAAGCTTTGCCGTCCGGGGATTCCAGAATAACCGCGAGAAATGGATATGATTCGTCGAATAAAACTTTATCCGCTTTTCCATCCAAATCAATCCACTCCAGCTGCGGAAAGCTTTTGCCGGCAGTTGGAATTCTGACAACAGCTATTCTGCTCCACGGGCCAGGCAGGGTCATGCTGTCGATGGTTAATTTTTCCGCGGCGGCCTGCCTGCCGGGATTTATATCCTGAATCACCCGCGCGAAACCGTCGCTGAAATCAAAATCTCTATTGATTTCGGGTTCAGAGCCGAATGGAATTAAGGTGGAGGCATTGTAGCTGAGTGAAAGCCCGTCAATTTTCCGGTGAATACGGGCTTTTTTCGCTAAGCTCTGCGCTTCAGATTGTGTATTGATTTGTAGCGGTTTAAGACACAGCATAAGGCGGCCGCCCAGGTAAAAACGCATAAGTGTTTCTTCCGCGAGGGAAAATTCCGCGCGCCACGCGTCCGTATTAATCGTCGCCTGAGAGTTTACTTTCATTGGATTATTTCAAATATTTTATTGATGTCTTTGCGCGGTATATCTTTGCCTTCTGCATCACTGTAACCCAGGGGGCTGATTGCCAGTACGTCCCAGGGAGCCGAAACATTCAGGACAGCGTTCATTTCTTCGACCTTATAAGCACAAATCCAGCAAGTCGCCAGCCCTTCGGCAGTTGCGGCTAAAACCAGATGCTCCATAGCGATTCCAACATCAATTTCAATTACCGGATTGCCTTCAAAACGTTGCCAGCATTGTTTATTATTGCCGATAATAACAGCTATGGCCGGGGCTTCAGCAAGCCAGGTTTGAGTATATTTAGCGGCTATTTCCGCACGTAATTCCGGGTTTATTACAATTTTAATTTTCCACGGCTTCATATTGCAGGCGGATGGGGCGAAGTAGGTGGCTTCAGCGATGCGCTGTAGAGATTCTTCCGGTACCGGAGTGCTTTTATAACTGCGAATACTGCGGCGTTTTCTGATGACATCATAAAAATCCATAATAATTTCCTGTTTTGTTTAAGGGTTTAAGCAAAATTTATAACTTGTATGTGAAAAAAGCAAATCAAGCTTGTAAAAAACGCTGAAAACACTTAGGTTTGGAGCAAGTCATACTACTAAAGGAAGAATTAATGCTTAAAACTATTGCTTTGGATATCGGCCGGGTATGTGTCAATCTGCATCCTGAAAAAGCTTTACAGGCTTTGGGATACGCGAGCCTGGCGGACATTCCCATGGAATTTCTTGCCGCAACGGAGATGCTGGAAAAAGGAACTATGGCTGTTGCTGACTGGCTGAATGTCTTTCAGGATATTACCGCTAATAAATTTTCCGATCAGGAATTGCGCAATGCGTGGGCGATGATAATCGGAGAAGCGATTGAAGGTATGCCGAAACTGGCGCGGGAACTTGTCGACGCCGGCTGTAAACTGGTATTTTTTTCCGACACCTCCGAAATTCACATGCAGGAAGTCTACCGCAATCTTTCCTTTGCCAATCTGGTTACGGGCTGTATTTTCAGTTATGAAGCAGGCGCCAGGAAACCCGACGACGCAATGTACAAAGCTTTCGAGACGGAATACGGCAAACCGGTATTTTATGCCGATGACCGTTCCGTTAATATCGAGGCCGGACAGCGTATGGGGTGGAATTCTCACCTTTTCACTAGCGCCGGAAGCATGCGCTCAGCACTAATAAAAGCCAAAATCCTGAATAATGGATAAAATCAGCGGCACAATGAATTTGATTTTTTTAATTTTGACATGTAAACTAATCAGGAAAAGAATGTGAAAGTTAAAAAATGAGCCAAATATGAATAAGATTATTACTGAAAATATTGATGAAATAAAATCCTTGTGTATAAAACACAAGGTTAAGAATCTTTTCCTTTTTGGTTCTGCATCCACTAATAAATTCACTAACTCAAGTGATATTGATTTATTGGTCTCTTTTAAGTCTATACCTCTCAAGGGCTATGCTGACAATTATTTTACAATGATTGAAGAGTTTGAAAACATGTTTAAGAAACCAATTGACCTTATAACCGAAAAATATATTAAGAACCCATATTTTATTGAATCTGTGAATCAAACTAAGGTTTTGCTGTATGGAGAAGAAAATTAACAAATATCTCTTTGACATTAAAGAGTCTATTGAGGCAATTGAAAGTTACCTTGAAAACGCGGGCAGCTTTGAAATTTATCAGAAAAATAAAATCTTAAGTTTTGCAGTTCGTTTTTCTGCTTGATATTATGATGCAATTTTGAATTCATCCGTCATATCCTCCTCATTATCAGTTTTTAACCTGTGATTTGC
>VAOY01037653.1_pt1 | contig 12860 bp, 14 predicted proteins | sample 3393881 | NCBI WGS metagenome assembly VAOY01 (sample SAMN08290430, study PRJNA428436) | hydrothermal vent metagenome | isolation source: Deep-sea hydrothermal vent chimney | place: Indian Ocean: Southwest Indian Ridge
AATTTTTATATAGATATAATCCCCCACTCCCACCCATTCCAACAGCAAGTGCCACCAATAAACCTTTTTTATGTTTACCAAACCACTTTTGCATTCTAGACAAAATTCCAGCTTGTTCATTGGAATTTTGTCCAAGTTTTTCAACTGTAACCTTTTCGGTTACCAGTATATTATCAGGTTTATCTAATTTTATATCATTTTTTTCTGGAATAGGGGTAATTGACTTATTAGGTTGTTCTAAACGATCGATTGTATTATTTGCATTTTGAGAGGATTGTTCCTGAGTCAATACTTCCGTCATCGGGTTCCTCAAAGAATAAACTTCGGTTTTTCTCAAAAATTCTTTAAATTGATTTTCATATATATTTTCTAACATTGCATTTCTAAACAAATTCGGCCCAGGTGGCAAAGTCCTACCTTTCTTTACTTCTACAGCCGAATTTCTAAACATATCCGGAATAGGTTGTAACGTTTCTCTTTTTATTTTTTTGTTATCTGGAATATTCATATCTGGACTGATTTTTCCAGGTTGTATATCTGTTATTAACCCTTGATGTGGTCGTATTAATTCTTCAAACTCTTTATGTCTGGTACTAAAAAGATGTTGTTTAACCTCGAATTCAACATCTATAATCACCTGTTTACTAATTTGAAATTTATCTAGATAAAAAGCTAAATTTCTATATAAAGTATGAATTATAGATTTACGATTAATATTAAATATTTGTAATCGTTCATCAGATAAGTATTCAACAACAAAAATTATAATTTTTATAAAATTTTCCATCAAAATTTGTTCAATCATTAGCTGTAACACCTGAACAAGTTTTTGTTTATGCTCAAGTTCAGCCTTAATAGCCATTAACATAGAATCGGGCGATATATCTTGTAATGAAGATGTATCAATCAGTTTTTGTAATGTTTCAATTTGTTTTAGTATTGTAGATCGTTTTTGATCTATAGTAGTAATTTCTTGTTGTAACTCACTATCAAAATCCGCCAATTTATTAATAGTTGACGCTATTATCCCACTAATATTTAAAATAGGCCTCAATTTTGGATCATCTGATAATTTTTCTAATGTATCTGAATCTGGAACAGCTTCAAAATATTGTTTAGTATTCATAACTATAAAAAATTAAATGAAGCGCATAACATACAATAAACAAATATAAATGTCAAATTCACTCCTTCTATTTCAAATCCAGACTTCCACGCCCAGTTTTGATATGATCATCTAAAATTCCTAATTGTCGTACTAGTCCATTATAATATACCCGACAAAAATCAGGTTCATACATTTTTTTTAAAACTAGAGATAATTCAGCTACCAATCTTACGGTAAATGCTCTACCTATCAGTGATTTTTTTAACAAATTCGCATTTAATTCTATTTCTACGTCAGAAATAGGATCATGATCTCTTAAATCACTTCCCAAAATTTTCCTATTATCTAAAATAGTTTTTTCAATACTAAATTTTTTTAGATATTTTCCCAGATTAAAGTGTGGGTTTAGTCTTTGTAATACATATCGAATATTTTTAGCAACTTGATTCAATACACTAAATGTTTCAGTTTTTTTATTTGTTGGAGAAAGTTTTAAACTGTCACGCAATAAATAAAACTTAACAATTGTTTTCACAAAATCAGAAATTTGCTGCAACTCTTCAATAGTTACAAGGTCCATTTTGTCATCAAATACACTCTCTATCAATTGAGATCTAACTTTCACAATCATTTGAATTTGCATTGGATGAACCTCTGATAGCGGGATTATTTCTCCATGACCATCTCTTTTTGGACAGAAATAAGCATCTTCATCCAATAAAATTTCTCCATTACTACCTAAAGAGCTAATTGTATACATTTCACATAATATTAATTATTAAAAATATATATAAATATTATTTAATAATTTGTCAAACAATACTTATTTATTTTAAATAAGTATATTTATTCATGGCGGAAACGACGGGACTCGAACCCGTGACCTCCACAGTGACAGTGTGGCGTTCTAACCAGCTGAACTACGTCTCCATAAAACCATCTTTGCGCCAAGCACAAATAACCGTCACGCGCAGAAAAAATATAATCAATTCATCTATTTATTGCAAGTCCATTGCACAATTTCCATTTTTACGCTTGAATTGAAACACATGCAATATCACTATTATATCTTATGCCCACTATTGGAATTGATTGTAGAATGTACTCTAGTTCATTCACTGGAATTGGACGCTACACATATGAACTAATTCATAATCTCGCTAAAATTGATCAACAAAATCAATATTTTTTATTTTTCAATTCTCCAGAATTTGAAACTTTTCATACGCCTGGTCCCAATTTCACACCAATTCTTGTTAATGCCAAACATTATAGTTTAGCAGAACAAATTAAATTTCTAGCTATTCTTAATTCATATAAATTGGATGTAATGCATTTTACTCATTTTAACGCACCCATTTTATATCACCACCCCACTATTGTAACTATTCATGATTTAACTTTACATTTTTTCCCGGGGAAAAAAATGTCATCAATCATTTATCGAATTGCTTATCGCTTAACTATTAAATCAATTGTTAAAAAATCTAAAAAAATCATTGCTGTTTCCCATAATACCGCTTCCGATCTAGAATCTATTCTTAGCGTCAAAGCTTCTAAAATCAAAGTTATTTATGAAGGAGTAAATGAAAATTTTTATCCAATTGATAATCTTGCTGAACTAACCCCCACTTTAAAAAAATATCAGATAGATCAAGATTTTCTACTCTATACCGGTGTTTGGCGCAACCACAAAAACCTTCAAGGATTAATTGATGGGTTTTTTATAATTCAAAATAATTTTCCTAATATTAAATTAATAATTACAGGAAAAACCGATAATATTTATGCTTCAGAAATTTTTAAACAAGTTGAGAAACTCAATTTAAAAGAGAAAATTATTTTTACTGGACTGGTTTCCGAATTAGAATTAGTACATTTAATCAATGCCGCGGCTGTTTATGTTTTCCCTTCTTTTTATGAAGGTTTTGGACTACCTGCTTTAGAAGCAATGCAATGTGGCACTCCAGTTGCTGTTTCCAATACATCCTCTCTTCCCGAAATTTGTCAGGACAATGTTATGTATTTTAATCCTTATCAACCTAAAGAACTTGCCAAAGCGGTCGAAAAACTTTTGACTAATACTGAACTTTATCAGAAGCTTTCTCTAGCTGGTTTAAATTATGTAAAAATGTTTTCTTGGTCTAAAATGGCCACAGAAACACATAAATTATATTTAGATATTTCTAAGTCTTAATGGATTCATCTTATTCACAAAACGATAAACAATATCGTCAGCATAGCTCGCATCCTAAATCTTCTCATAACTCGTATTTTAAATATAATTCAAGATCACACCGATCTCACAATAATTTTAATAATAAAAATAAAAGTAATTTTTCACATTCTGAATTCCCAGAACTCAATTCCAGTCAGCATGGAACTTTTGAACCAGAATTTCAACAGGCTCGTCCCATTCAGAATTCTCAATTTCAAAATTTGGTTCAAGTCGTCGCTAATCGTTTTGGATTTGGGACAACTTTAAAAGCAATACAAATTTGTCAATTTGCCCGTGAATTAATTAAAGAATTACTCCCACAGCAGGTGGCTAATATTTCCCCACTATTTTTTAAAGATAGAATTATTGTCTTTATATCTAAATCACCATCTCATTCACTATTATTGGTTACTAAAAAACATCAACTTCTCGAACAACTTAATATGCGATTTGGAAGCCAAACTTGCACTGATATTAAAATCCGTTTAAAGTCTGGTTCAGCTAATGACTAACGTAGTATTGACAATCATAACAGTTTTTCTATACTGTGGCAGCAATTTACTCAGTAATTTTAAAAAATCGTGCTTAGAATCAGACTTACCCGAACTGGAAAGGCAGGACAGCCCAGTTTTAGAATAGTGGTCGCCGAACACTCAAAACCAGTTAAAGGCAAATTTATTGAGGTATTAGGTTATTATCTACCAATCCGCAATCCTAAGGAATTTAAATTCAATCAGGACAGAATTTCTTATTGGATTTCTAAAGGAGCTAAACCCTCTGCAACTCTTGCAACTTTATTAAAACATCATGGAATGGAAGGAATGGATGATTTCATCACATACCGAACTGATTTAAAAGCCAAGAAAAAGAAAAGTAGTAATGAAGAAACTCCAACTCCCGTTACTCCCGCACCAACTCTCGTTACTGAAGAGAAACCTAGTGAATCAGTCACACCAGCAATTGAAGTGAAATCTAGTGAAGAAAGCACTGCCGAACCGGCAGCCTAAATTTTATTTGTAGTTTGTTTTCTAATCCATAACCCCAAAAGAAATGAACAACAATAGTACTACACAGGATCGCGATTTCGTTGAATATATTGTTAAACAGATCGTTGATCATCCAGATGATGTCATAGTTGAAAGAACTGTTGATGAAATGGGTGTTTTAATCACACTCAAATGTGCTAAAGAAGACATGGGAAAAGTAATCGGTAAAAGCGGTCAAACTGCTAAATCCATTCGCATTTTGCTTCGTGTTATCGGTTCTAAAAATAATGCCCGTGTTAATCTAAAAATTGTTGAACCAGATGGGTCTGTTGCCAATGGCGGTGGAGCCAGCATTGACGATGATCTGGGAGTATAATTGCAATTGATTTAAATCTATAGTAAATTAATAGCAATACAAACACTAATTTATTATTATGCCAAATCAGAGCATCATCCAGTCCGCATCTAATTATAACGTTTTAGATATCATTGATAAGGGTCTAGCCTATGCAATAATTGCAGCTGGGATCCTTTCAGTGATTTTTATTTTTGTTGGGGGTTTTTCTTTTATTTTATCAGGAGGAGATGATGCGAAAATTAAAAAGGCCATTGGCACAATCCGTTACGCTATTATTGGTTTAATCATTACAGTTTTTGCTGTAGTCATTGTAGGTACAATCGGGAAATTAATCGGACTTGATATTATTCGCTATATCAATTTCCACGATGTAATACAAAATGTTCAAGGACTATTTTCCAGTTTTAAAGACAGTCAAGGAGCCGGCACCCCATCTCTTGGAGGATAGCACCCAACCTATTCTCCTCATGTTTAACACATGTTATTTATATATCTTTCTTACTAAATTCCTCCAATCAAATGGAAAGCGAAAAGTTTCCAATGCTCTCACAATTGAAGCAAAAATACCCCATGCATCTTTATGTTTATAAGTAAAAGCATTCCCGCTTTCATGATTAGGATTATAATCTTCTAAAAGAGGTGAACTTTCTTCTCCTAAAACCACTACCCCATAATTCATTAAAAGTTGAATCAATTCCATATGTCCGCTAAAAACCAATGCCATATCCGCCGCTAAAAGCAAACGATCTATTTCTTTCTCTTCTCGTATTTGTCCACTTCCATCAGATATTGGATTATACCAAATCACATGCCTTTTAGCCAATTTCCCAGCTTCTCCCAAATCAGCAATATCCGAAGGTTGCTCAGTATCAATAACAATAACCTTAGCATTGGTTACCATCAAACCTTCCAATAATTTAAATAAATCATCTCTTTTTACCAATTCTCTTTTACCATTTAACTCTGTCGCAAAAACAAGCAAAATAGGGATTTTATTTAATCCCAGATTATTTTCACACTGTCCTTTTTCATTAAATTTACACAGCAATTCTTCTTTAGCTGCTTTTTTCCCTTCCATAAGAAGATTTAAATATTTTTTTCCAGAGTCTAGTTTGTTTTCAATTAGAGGTTTCTTTAATATTTTTTTTGGAACATTAATTTTTTTAATTTGCACTGTTCTTTTATGAAGTTGGGTCTTTTTAATTTTCATTTTTTTAAATTTAATCATTACATAATAGCATAATATTTCTCTTTCTTCCATTATGCCATATTACAATTTCACAGTATCACCTTGCAAAAATATAGAAATATAGTAAACTATATAATATATAAAGACATTAATGGATCACATGCTTGAAAGAAGAGATCAAAATCCACCAGGATATAAGGAAGTACTCACTTATTTTCTAGCAATAAAAGAAAACGATGATTTCAATCATACAAGCACTTATAAACAATTAATTAGTGATATTAAAAAAATGGCAAAAGGAGAATTGCTCAAAAATCATGCTCGGAAAGAAGCATATTCCGAATGGACTGATCAAGATTTTCAAAATCTCCTTCAAGATTTAAATGAACAATAATAGATAATTTTAATCATAAAAAATATATGAATAAATTTGTGGAAAATCTAAATAATGAGTTACCTCACAATTATAACAGGGTTAGAGATTATCTTGCTGAACGTCGTCCTGTGGCTAAAGAAGGTGATCCTTATTTTTTAATATTAGATGCTGTAAGAGCACAATCATCTCGTCAGTTGACAGATAATTTACCGTTTCATCCAGTCCTTATTGGTTGGAATCAAGAAGATTGTCGATATTTACTAAATGATTTAGGTGAAAGTTATCAGGACATAAATTAGTTCAAATAAATTAAGTAAATTTAAGGTTTAAACAAAAATATTACTCTCTCCCTTGCGAGTAAACTTTTTCTGTTCTAGAATCCATGCAGTTTTTAATAAATTTTATGAAAAAACTGCTTTTAATTGATGGTAATGCTATATTTCACCGTGCTTTCCATGCTCTTCCCCTCTTTCAAACTTCTAATAAAGAATATATAAATGCTGTTTATGGTTTTATTAGAATGCTTTTTGAAATTATCAAAAAAGAAAATCCAGATTATTTAATTTGTGCTTTCGATCATAAGGATAAAACTTTTCGCCATCATGAATTTGTGGAATATAAAGCTAATCGACCCAAGCCACCTGCCGAACTTTATCCGCAACTTCCACGTCTCTTTGAAATATTAAAAATATTTAATATTCCAATTTTCCAAAATCCCGGTTTTGAAGCAGACGATATTATTGGGACATTATCTGAACAAGCCGAGCACGAACCAAATCTGCATACTGTTATTCTCACTGGTGATAAAGACATTTTCCAACTGGTTAGTACAAAAACTTCTGTTGTAATGCCAAAAATAGGGATTACCCAAACTGTAACTTACACTCCTCAAGAGGTTAAAAATAAAATGGGTATCACACCCTCTCAAATTATTGATTATAAAGCCTTACGTGGTGATGCTTCCGATAATATTCCAGGTGTCAAAGGTATCGGAGACACACAAGCTGTAAAATTATTGCAAAAATACAAAACTCTTGATTTGATTTATCAACATCTTAATAAACTTACCGCTTCTCAACAAAAAAAATTATCTAAAAATAAAAAAACAGCTTATTTATCACAAAAAATAGCGACGATTATCCGTAATATGCCTATTCATCTCAATCTTGAAAATTGTCATGTCCACACTCTTCCCGCTGAACCAAGTCGTAAAATTATTCAGGAATTAGAATTTAAATCTTTAATAAAACCTCTTGAAGATCTGATTAAAAACAATGAAATTAGAGAAGTAAAAAGAAATCAGCCTTCATTATTTTAATCAGTAAATTTTTTCTCTTGCATTTCCATCAAAAAATTTGTAAATGTATCATCTTTCAGTTATATTTTCGTTATGAATTATAATTATTAATATTTTGCTCTAACTTCCAACATAGTTAAAACAAATTTTCAGGCAAATAATACCTATAATATGAGTAAAGTCAGAGTAATAGCGAGTTTAGACATCGGCAGTTCTAAAATTCGTACAGTCGTAGGAACCCTTGAAGAAGGATCTCAAGTCCCAAACATTATTGGAGTAGGATTAGCTCCATCAACAGGCATGCGCAAAGGAGCGATTATTGATGTTGAAGAAACTATTTCAAGTATTTCTTCTTCTCTTGAAGATGCTGAACGTATGGCTGGTGAACCGATTAATCATATTTTTCTTGGTATCGGAGGAAATAGTATTGAATCAATTAATTCCAAAGGTGTAATTGCTGTGTCCAGCGGTAATGAAATTACAGAAGATGATGTGGATCGCGTTCTTGAGGCTGCCCAAGCCGTTTCAATCCCCTCAAATCGTCGAATACTTCGTATTATTCCTAAATCCTTTACTGTTGACGATCAAAAAGGAATTAAATACCCTGTTGGTATGACGGGAATTCGTCTTGAAGTTGAAGCTCACATTATTACTGGACTGGTTCCTGCTGTAAAAAATGTTGAAAAATGTGTTTTGCAGGCCGGTGTCGATATTGATGACATTATCCCAGGCTGTTTAGCTTCCGCTGAAGCGGTGCTTTCCAAACGACAAAAAGAACTTGGTGTTGTTGTCATTGATATAGGGTCAGGAGGAACTGCTGTTTCTGTTTTTGAAGAAGGTACTACATTGCATACCGCAGTTATTCCTGTAGGTGGAGAAAATGTTACCAATGATATCGCTATAGGTCTTCGTACTTCTATTGATACTGCTGAAAAAATTAAAATTGAATATGGAACTTGCCAGCCTGCTGACGTTAATGAACGTGAAATTATTGATCTTTCTTTAATCAGTAAAATTGATATTCAAAAAGTTGCTAAAAAACACATGGCTGAAATTATTGAGGCTCGTTATCATGAGATTTTTTTAATGGTGCGTGATGAATTAGCAAAAATTAATCGCGATGGCATGCTTCCTGCCGGTGCAATTTTAACTGGTGCTTCTGTAAAAATGCCCGGTATTTTAGATCTTGCTCGTGAAACTTTAAATTTGCCTGTCCAAATTGGATTTCCTCAAAATTTTGATGGAGTAGTTGATAAAATTGATGATCCCGCTTATGCCACCGCTATAGGATTAATTTTATGGGGTTCACGTTTAGAACATCGCTCTTATGGCTTCAGTTTAAAAAGTTTAAATGTTAAGAAATCTTTAACCGGAATGAAGAATTGGGTCAAAAGTCTTTTCCCTTAATCTGGATAGTCAAACGATATATTGAAATACTATTGACAGTTTTGCAAAATATAAGTAATAATACAAACTCTTAATAGAGTTAACAAAGTCAAATTTTTATAAATTTCTTATGGCATTAAGTACTAATCAAAAAGACTCACTCAGAAATCTTTTTTCCGGCACAACAACGCATACCAAAAAATCTATGGAAATTGTCCCCGATGATGTTATTCCAGTTGCTCGCATTAAAGTTGTTGGTGTAGGAGGTGGAGGAAACAATGCACTCGAAAGAATGATTAAATCAGATCTCAACGGTATTGAATATATTGCTATCAATACTGATGCTCAAGCTCTTCATAATTCTAATGCTAATTTAAAAATTAATATTGGTAAAGCTACTACTCGTGGTCTTGGAGCAGGTGCCAATCCTGATATTGGTCGCCAAGCCGCTGAAGAAAGCGCTGAAGAAATTCGTGAAGCTTTAATGGGCACTGATATGGTTTTTATTACCTGTGGTATGGGTGGTGGAACTGGTACAGGTGCTTCTCCAATAATTGCTGAAGTTGCCAAGGAACTTGGCATCTTAACTGTAGCCGTTGTGACTAAACCTTTTTCATTTGAAGGTAATCGCCGCCGCCAGCAAGCTGACGACGGCTTAGAAAATCTTCGTAACAAAGTTGATACCCTAATTACTATTCCCAACGATAAAATTCTTTCTATTATTGATAAAAAAACCCCACTTACCGAAGCTTTTACCGTTGTTGATGATGTTCTCCGTCAGGGGGTTCAGGGCATTGCCGATTTAATTACAGTGGCAGGTTTAATCAATGTGGATTTCGCCGATGTTAAGGCTGTTATGGAAAATGCAGGCTCTGCTTTAATGGGTATTGGTTATGGAAGTGGAGAAAATCGGGCAATTGAATCCGCCAAAGCTGCTATCGAATCTCCTCTTTTAGAACTTGCTATTGATGGGGCTAAAGGTGTGCTATTCAATATAACTGGCGGTAATGATCTTTCTATGTTTGAAGTTGATGAAGCTGCCCGAATTATTACTGAAGCTGCTGATCCAGATGCAAATATTATTTTTGGAGCAGTAATCAATGATTCTTATACTGGAGAAATTAAACTTACGGTTGTTGCTACCGGATTTGATGATTCACCACGCGAAAAACCAACTATTCTACGTCAACATTTACAATTAAATAGTTCTCTCCGTATTAATTCTAATGGAGCAGATATTGTTCCAGCATCAAAAAATAAAGAGTCTCAGCCTACTCAGATGGAATCTGAACTTGATGTTCCTGCTTTCATTCGTCGCAAAATGGATAGATAATTTTTTAGAAATCTCTTTTACTAAATTTGACTACCCAACTTCTAGTAGTAATGCTTAAATCAGAGGTTTATATTATTCCATTTTCTCCAATTAATTGGACTTCTTTTTCCAGTTCTATTCCAAACTTAGCTTTTACAGCCTGTTGAATTTCTAAACATAATTTCAAGACATCTGTCATCGTTGCTTTACCGTTATTCATTAAAAAATTCCCATGTTTTTCAGAAATATATGCTCCACCATCATTATATCTACCTTTAAATCCACATTGATCTATCAAATAACCAGCTGATAATCCTTCTCCAACCAAATTTTTTGAAGGGTTTTTAAAAAATGATCCCGAACTCTTCCCGATCGGATGTTTGCCCGATCTGGTCATAATAATTTGTCGTACTTTTGCTATTTCGGTTTCAGTATTTCCATAGTTTAATTTTAGCCAAACTTTTAAAATAATTTCTCCACTATATTTTATTGTCGAATGTCGATAGCCAAATTTAAAATAATCATGTCCTAATTCAATTATTTCACCCTTTTTTTCTGATGAGGAAGATGAGATGAAAAGATCAGATATTGGTCTATAAATTTGTGCTTTTTCAAATATAGATGTTATTTCCATTCCAAAAGCTCCAGCATTTCCTCTTACCGCACCACCGATTGTTCCTGGTATTCCTATTAGTTTTTCCATACCCACCAAATCATATTTTAAAGCAAATTGAATGATTTGTGAGAGTAAAGTGCCTGAAGTTGCCATCACTAAATCCCCATCCATCTTTATATTTTGCTCTAAATTATGAATTATAAGCCCACGAAATCCTTTGTCTGAAAAAATCATATTACTTCCACATCCCAAAACCAGCCACGGTAAGCCGGCAATCTGCGCCGCTTCAATTAAACTCGGCAATAATTCTATATTGTTTAACTTAAAAAAGTAATCTGCCGGTCCACCCATGCCGAAGGTTGTTAGCGGTGCCAGAGGAATATTTTTTAACATTCCATCCATTCCATCTATTTTATCTAATTTATTCATTTATATTAAACTTATTTATTATCAAGAATAATTTAAAATTTTTTGTTTGACAATAGTTCTCCATTTAAATATCATCACTGCGATTTTGCTAAATGAAATATAAAATATAATTTATAAGCCACTTTAGCTCAGTGGTAGAGCAACCGCCTTGTAAGCGGTAGGTCGTCGGTTCGAATCCGACAAGTGGCTCCATATTAACAAGTGGCTCCATATTAATTTATCACCCCGTGTTTACGGGGTATCTATTCTTTTCATTTGTCAAGTTCTTATTTTTTTGATAAAATCTTATCTTATTTAATTTTAATATATTATGGATAGTCAAACTGAGAATTACCCCTCTATTATCAGCAACAAAGAAATTGTAGATTGGCATCAGCTTATTGATCAAAATATGAATTATATTAATAAAATTCTTTATAAATATTCTTCTGCTCTATCGTCACAAGTATTTGAAGAATTAAAAGCAGAAGTTTTATTAGCAATTACAATTTCTGCATCCAAATTTAAGGGATGTTCCAAAGAATTTAAAACATATTTATATATTCGTATTCAAGGAGCAGTCACCGATTTTTTTAGAAAAGAAAATTTTATCAAAAGAAGTGGCTACAAAAAAATCAGACAAATTATGGAATTAAAAAAAAACGATAGTCACATTGTTATTGAAGAGATTGCTAAAACTCTTGGAGAAACAGTTCAACAAATCGCTCATCTTGAAACACTTGCAGAACATATTAAAGTCACAATTCAACCAAACGCAACCTTTAATGCAATTGATCATCTGCAGTCTCTTTCTCCAACCCCAGAAGAATTGGTAATTAAAAGAGAAGATAGCGATAGACTTGCAAATAGAATCCCGAGTTTAGAACCACGTGATCAAGTTGTAGTAAAGTATTATTTAGAGGGCAAATCATTAATTGAGATTGGGCAACAATTAGGGATAGCGGCCCCAACGGTTAGTATCATATTGAAAAGTATAAGAAAATGCCTATTCGATACTTTTTCCATGGAAGATCAATTGGCATAAATATTTATGGTTTATTATTAATTTATCACAGCAAAAAACAAAATTGGTGGGCAGGGAAGGATTCGAACCTTCGTAGGCATAAAGCCAGCAGATTTACAGTCTGCCCTCGTTGGCCACTTGAGTACCTGCCCTCGAATTTTGCCTGTTAAATATAAGCAAGTGTGTCTTTTTTGGCAATAGAAAATTATTATTAATTTAAATGATATTCACCTCATATATATACGCCTATCTCGGTTATTAATGCTTAAAAACCTATGTTGATTACCCGTTGATCAAATGTCTACATCAAATGTCCACATAAAATATCCGCACAAAATATTTGAAAAAAAACCTAATTTGCTTTATTATTAAAGTACGAACTACATCAACAAATATAAAAATGTCCAAAATCACTCGCTTTCTTGTCTATCCTGTTTTATTCCTCCTGTTATTTAATTCAACGGCGTATGCCGCAGTTATTACGGTAAATTTATCAACTGATACCGATAATAATACTGTTAATGCGCCTAGCTCTGGTTGTGAACTTCGTGAAGCTATTTACGCCGCTAATAATAACACGAC
>VAOY01032896.1_pt1 | contig 12853 bp, 11 predicted proteins | sample 3393881 | NCBI WGS metagenome assembly VAOY01 (sample SAMN08290430, study PRJNA428436) | hydrothermal vent metagenome | isolation source: Deep-sea hydrothermal vent chimney | place: Indian Ocean: Southwest Indian Ridge
CAATATTCTCGTGATTTTGACGAAAATTCCGCTTTATTCGGACAATTTTTCGCGACGATTCCCAAAGTCCGACAGACTGCTAGAGGCGCAAAACTGTTAATGCAGTATATTATTAGTAACTAACTCTTAGATTGCAAATTGGTACAAGCAGAATATTCGGGATTATCAAACAGCTTGACTTAGCACCCGGGAACAAAGAAAAAATCCCCGGCGGCAATATCTCCTGTATAATCCACCCGGCTAAACAGGGAAATCGCGGCATGCCTGGACGTAGGCCTCGATATTCTCCCATGGAACATCGGGTTCCAGCAGATGGGTCGGGGTACATAATAAACCGCCTTTGCGGCCCGCAATTTTGAGGCTTCTGGAAACTTCTCTTTTGACATCTTCAGGAGTGCCCAGGGGCATTGTGGTCTGGGTGCCTATAGTTCCCCAGAATGAGAGGACATCGCCATATTCGGCGTGGATTTTTTCAAAAAACATCGACTCCGGCTGGATCGGGTTGAGTATGTCAATTCCCGCCTCAATAAGATCAGGAATGAAAGGTTCAATATAACCGCAGGAATGATAAGAAAATAAAATTTCAGGATCGATGTTTTTGACCGTTTTTACCAATTTTGTCAGCAAGGGTTTGAGCCATTCGCGATACATTTCCTCCGACATCATTATTGAACTCTGCATGCCGATATCGTCGCCCATATGAATAAAATCAACCCCTGCTTTCGCGAAAAGCGCCGCTCGGCGGCAGACAATGTCAGTAATCTTTTTAAAATGATACAATGCCTTTTCATTGCCCTCAAACATATCAATCATCAATTCTTCCATGCTGCGCATGTACCAGGCTTCTTCCCACAAGGGTCCCGGCATCCCGCAAGCGGCCAGGCCCAAATCATGAAGCTTCCTTACCTGCGCGGTCAAAGAATCAATTTCAGAATTATCGACTTCCGGATATGGATAGGACTGAAACTGTTCCAAACTGGTGAAATTTTTCATCGGATGATGCATCCTGCGCATGTGCATTGAGCCGGGATGCGATTCCCGGGCAACACCAAACGCGGAAAAAACGGTGTCGGGATTAAATTTTATACCGGGATAATAAAGCGTCCAGTCAATATTTTGCGGCTTGAAATTAAGTTGTGGATACCTGAACGGGAAATTGAACCAAGCATCGTATGAGTCCGTGCCGTAACGTTTTTTAAATTCTTCAATCAGGGCCGGGCAAAGGGCAAAATAAACCGGAACATATTCATAGCCTTCCCGGCGCCATAATTTCATGAGATTTTCACGTGCTGAAATAGCCATAATTCTATCCTTAAAAATTTGCTTTTTGTATTATTATAGTTATACTTTAACTATTAATAAAATAAAATCAATGCTTAAATATAATATATAATATTCATAATGTGATATTGACATTCATAAAATGATTATAAACAAAATAAATTTTCATGCAAATAGAATTCTGGATTCATTTCCGACGCCTCTTTGTCTGGCGAGAGAGATACAATATACAGACGCGTATCGCAATACCAGCGGGATTTTTGACGGATTGTTTGTCTACACCGAAAAAGGACGCGGCTGTTTCAAAAAGAAAAACCGGCAGTGGGATTTGTCTCCCGGCACTGCTTATGTCTGTTGCGGGTTTGAGCCGGGCGTGAGTTATTTTTACCCGCCGGATGCCGCGGAACCATGGACTTTCTGGTGGTTAAGCTTTAAAGGACAAAATGCCGAAATTATGTTGAAAGACCTGATAAATAATTACGGCAGTATTTACCAGATAGCCCCGGCGCATCCGCTGATAAAACGTTTAAATGAATGGCTTGAGCTGAGCAATGACGATCATTTTATCGCGCCGCATCAGGGAAGTGCCATGATTTTTGACCTTATAAATATGCTTGCCGAAGTCCACGCTAAAAAGCGGGATGAGCGAAATCAGTCTCAACTTATCCTGAAAGCCAAACAGTTGATCCTAAAACGGCTTGAAAAAAATATATCCTGTCGGGAACTGGCGTCAATTCTCGGCGTAAGCCGGGAACATTTTTCCCGTCAATTTAAAACGGAAAGCGGAATCACCCCCGTGGAATTCATTGTCAAGCGTAAAATCAGCGAAGCTTGCGGCATGTTGAAAGAGACTGGAATGAACTGCAAGGAAATAGCTTTTCAGCTGGGTTACGAAAACGCGTCTAATTTCATCCGCGCCTTCAAAAAATATCAGCAGATGACTCCCCTGGAATTCCGCAAAAAAGGCGCTCTGCCGAGATTCTGAGCAAGGAGAAAACACCATCGGGGACAGCCGCGGCTGGATCACGGAGGCGTTGCATCCGCCTTTTTTTATTTTTGTCGGACGCGTCCCCCTGCGTATTAACTGCCTTTTTCAACCTGGGGAGAGAGTTAATTTCTTGCAAATCATATTTTTTGAATTATTGTCTTAGAGAAGGAGCAAATATTTTTGCTGTCGTTTTGTCTAAATGTTTAAAAAGAGGATGTTGTGATGAAGAAGTTAAAAATCATGAAAAATTCGTTGATGAAATCCCTGGCAATATGTGCCGCTGTTTTGATGCTGGGCCTTGGCGGTGGTTGCGTCGCGGCGCTTGCCGCAACCTTGGGCGCCGGCCTTGGTGCTGCCGGGACAGCATATTACGAAGGAAGATTAACGAGCACATTCAACGCCGGGCCTGAAGAAATCAAGTCGGCAACAGTGAAAGCTTTTAAGGACTTGAATATCAACCTGGTTTCAGCCACAGCCGATTCCCTCAATTCTGAAATAATCGGCAACAGCGCGGAAAACAGCACTGTCGCAGTCAGCTCATCTTTGCAAAAGGATGGCCGCAGTAACCTTGGAATTCGTGTAGGCACTTTCGGGGACCAGGCTTTCAGCCTGCAGATCTATGCGGCAATCGACAAGCATCTTCCAAAGAAAAAGAAATAAGCGGTATTTCAGGAGTCGTTTAAAAATAACCTTTACGTTTTTGACGGCTCCTTACCTTAGTTACAAAGATGAGCTTGAGGGCTTATGCCCTCAAGCTCATTTGTTCGGGAAGATTTTTATTTATCTGTTTTCCGCTCTTTACGTCCTTCATGCCATTTTTTGCGTAATTCTTTCATTTTAGCTCTAAAAGCCTCCGGGTCGCTCTTGCGTAATTCTTCCATCTCTTTGATTTGTTTTATTCTTTTGGCGTAAGCTTCAGGATTCGTTTCTTTTAATTTTTCCAGTCTGGCCTTACGCTTTTCCCGCCATTTTTTCATTCTGGCTTTACGTTCCGCCCGCCATTTTTTCCGCAACTCTTTCCTTTTGGCCATGAAAGCCTTCGGATCTTTTCCCTGCAATTTATCCAATTCTTTGATATCGTTCATTATAGAGGCATAAACTTCCGGATCTTTTTCTTTCAATTTTGCCAGACGGGTTTTAAAATGCGCTTTCCATTTTGCGTACATTTCCTTCATTTTAGCTTTGAAAGCTTCCGGATCGCTTTTGCGCAATTCTTTCATTTCGGCTCTGGAAGCTTTGATTTCTTCTTTGCTTCTTCTTTTACCATTACTTTCACCTGTGGCGTTAGCAATTCCCATGGTTCCCAGAAAAGCGACTGCGAATACAGCAACTAACAGACGAGTTTTCATTTTGTTCTCCCTGGTTTAGGATTGTATCGGCTTCATTGCCTTCAACTGTTAAGAGAAACGCACGATAAATCAATATTATTGTATTTTTTCCTGAAAAAAGGGAATTTTTTACTGGAATGAGCTCAATTCATCGTCCAGGATGAACATTTCGCCATCGACAAACTTGAGACTTTCTCAATTTCCGACTCATACAAGAAGCTGCTTATACTAATTTGCATCTAAAGGTTAGTAAAAGCACGGCTAGTATGCTGTCATGAATTAACTGTCTGTCGATTTTGACTCAAAAAATAAAAAAAGGAAACACGGCTAGGGACAGCCGTGGCTACATCGCCTTAGATTTAAATGATGTAGCCGCCTCTGTCTCCAGAGGCGCAAAGTGTATATATCCATTAGTAACTATCTCTTAGATTGCAAATTGGTATTAACAATAAAAAAAGTCCGAAAACATTTGAATCCGGACTTTCATGATTTTAATTTAACGGCTTATTTTAAGCACTTTTTATAAGCGTTTCTTAGATTTTATCGCACTTTTTTTGGTTTTTTGAGAATTTTTCCAGGCTTTCTTTGTTGCCTTCTGATGTCTTTTTGCTTTTTTATAAGCCCGTTTGGCCGCTTTGTTATAATCTTCCGCTTTATCAACAACATATTTCGTGCGGCCGGGATGTTTTGCCATGCTTTTCGCTGTCTTTTTTGCCTTTGCCGGATTGTTCAGGGCGTCATTCTTTAACGCGGCGGCGGCCCGCGGATGTTCCGCAAGGTTATTTTTCACATATTTTTGTTCGGAGGCTGAAAGTTGTTCGCCGGCAGCCTGACGAACTTTATCACTGAGAGAATTTGAATTATCGCGCTCCTTATATTTTTCCCGGATTGCTTTTTGATGTTGTTTTTCCCATTGTTTTTGTTTTTTGCATTCCTCAAAACTCAGTACTCCGTCCCCGTTTGCGTCAGCCCGGTCAAGCCTTAATCCGCCGTATTGCTTTTCAAACTTTTTCGCGGCTGAATTAATTTCGTCGCGGTCCAGAATCCCGTCCTTGTTTGAATCCGCTTCATCAAAACGGGCTCTTGTATACAGAGTCTTATCATAATACTTCCTGGCTCTACGGACTTTGCTTCCGGACTTGTCTTCTTCGTTACTTTTGGCGCTGACTATTTCCGTGCTTCCCAGAAAAGCCACTGCGAGTACTGCAAATAATAAATGATTTTTCATTTTGCGTTCTCCCTGGTTCAGGATTGTTTGTATAAGCCTCATTGGCTTCAATTGTTAAGAGAAACGCACGCCGGAACAATATTATTGCATTTTTGTAGATTTTTTTTAGAACGAGCTCAATTCATCATCCAGGATGGACATTTCATCCTCGACGAATTCAATGACTTTCTCAACAGCCCTGGCGCGATGACTAATCTTGTTTTTTTCTTTTCGAGTCAGTTGGGCAAAAGTTTTATCGAAGCCGTCAGGCATAAAAACCGGGTCATAGCCAAAGCCGTTTGTGCCGCGCGGTTCATTAATAATCGTTCCATAGACCTCACCGCGAAATGAACCGGCTATTTCGCCGTTAAAAGCTATTGAGACAACACAAACAAAACGCGCGCGGCGATTTTCCCTGCCGTCAAGTTCTTTCAAAATGCGCTCGACGCGGGCTTTGTCATTCTCGGCGTAGCGTGCGGAATAAATCCCCGGCGCGTTACCCAAAGCTTCAACTTCCAGGCCGGAATCATCAGCAAAAGCCGGAATATCGCAGTAGTCAGCGGCGGCCAGAGCTTTTATATTCGCGTTTTCCTCAAAAGTTTCACCGTCTTCCCCGGGTTCGGAATATTCGGGATAATCGTTCAGGGATACAATTTCCAAATCCCGGCCGGCGAGGAGTTCACGATATTCTTCGAGCTTGTGTTGATTACGGGTTCCCGCGATAATTTTAGTCATGATAATTTTTCTTTGAATTATTTCTTTTTCCCCTTATATTACAACTTGAATTTTATTTTGCAACTCATTTGAAAATTCCGGTGATAAAATATGATCACTAAAACTGTTGGAAAAATTCTTGAAAATTTCCGTTCACACAAAATTTATGTCGGTTTCAGCGGCGGAGCCGACAGTGTGTCCCTGCTGCTTGCGGCAAATGAATTTGCGCTGGAATTGGACCTGGATATAACAGCAGTACATTTTGAACACGGTATTCGCGGCGAGGCCGGCCGGCTCGATGCCCGCTGGTGCAGAGATTTTTGTCAAGGCCGTGAAATCAACTATGAGCAATACGATTTACACACTCTGGATGAACGCGGAAAAGGTGAAAATATTGAAGCCGCCGCACGCCGGCTGCGCATCGCGAAATGGAGTGAAATCATCCAAAAGCGGGAAAAATGCCTTGTCCTGCTCGGCCATCACGCTGACGACCGCATCGAAAACCTTTTTATTCGCATGTGCCGCGGCGCCAATGTTTCCGGCCTGACCTCTCTCCGCCAGGAGTCGGTGCTCAAAAACGTAAAGTTCATCCGTCCTTTGCTCGCTTACAGCAAAAGTGACTTGATCGAATTCCTGGCGGAACGCGGTATCGCCAACTGGTGTGTGGATCACAGTAATTTTGATGAAAGCTATACCCGGAATTATTTCCGCCACCGCATTATTCCTGATATAATTCAACAGCTTCCCACCGCCGCCACCGGGCTGGTCAAAGCGGCAAAAGCTCTGGAAGTGGACGCGCGCTTTATAGAAGAAAGCGCCCGGGCGGAATATTCTTTAATCGCGGACAGGAATATTACTCCGTTGAAGTTCTGGCGTTCCCTGGCTCCGGCTTTACAGGCCCGGGTCCTGCGCTATTGGCTGAGCGCGCTGTTAAAGGTGGAATTCGTGCCGACTTACGGTCTGATCGGACGTTTTCAGGACGCCTTGAAGCAAAAAGAGGGGCGGCAGATATTAGTTCCTTTGACAAACGGCAATTTCATCTGGCTGCATCGCGGCGAAGCCGGTTTGACCCTCAACACTCCCGCCGAAACCGGGGAATGCGTCTGGAACTGGCGCAAACAGGATAGCATCAGCTACGCCGGCAGAATATTCAAACTGACATTCCGCAAGGAATTCGACCGCGAAATAATCAGTCCGGCCATTGCCGCTTTTGACGCTGATTTACTGCCTGATGAACTGATTTTGTCCAAACGCGGAACCGGCGATAAAATGATTCCATTCGGGGGAACCCGGCCGGTGAAACTCAAAAAAATATTAACTGAGCGTAAACTCACCGCCGCCGAAAAGAAAAATCTAATCCTTGTCCGCGGCAATGACGGCGTAATTATCTGGGTTCCCGGGGTACGGCATTCCTCTTTCGCCGCGGTAAGTAAACAAAGCGCTAATATCGCGTATATAAAAATGATTAGCGGCTGCGATTAGATTTTCGCTGGATTTTAGTGTAATGGCGTGTTATTATAACAGTAAAGTCAATCCATGTTTTTTATCCGGAAAATAATAATTGATGCCTGACAAGATTGGACCATACAAAATTCTGGAACCCCTCGGATACGGAGCGGTGGGAAAAGTTGATAAGGCACTGGCGCCGGATGGCGGAATCGTTGCCGTGAAAACCCTTTTTCCGCAATTCACTTATGAAGCTGAATATGTGAAACGATTTAAACAGGAAGCTCGTCTCGCCAGAAAACTTTCGCATCCGAATGTAGTTAAAATCCTTGACGTCGGGGAAGATGACCACGGGCGTTTACAATATATCGTTATGGAATACGTCGAGGGCAAAACCCTGGCCGAACTGATGCCCGCGCGTTCGCGGAAAGATAAGTCCGGCTCGGAAACTTCCGTTAAAATTTTCAGCGCTTCCGAGACTATCCGTATAATGCGCCAGATAGCCGGTGTTTTACAAGCCGCTATGGACATTGGTTTACTGCACCGGGACATTAAACCGCAGAATATCATGCTTGACGCGGACGGCAATGCCAAACTGCTGGATTTCGGCCTGTCTAAAGACTGCGAGTCCATGTTTTCGGTTTTATCGACGACGGGGCAGTTTATCGGCACTCCTCCTTATATGAGCCCTGAACAACATTCCGGGCACGAATCCATTGACCACCGCTCCGACTTGTATTCTCTCGGCTGCACAGCTTACCAGATGTTAACCGGCATGACACCTTTCCCCGGCCCCGCGGTTTCCGGATACGCCATGCAGCATCTCAATGATATTCCGCCAAGTGTACGCAGCATAAATAAACAATGCCCGAAAAATTTATCTCATTTAATCACCCGGCTGCTTGCCAAAAACCCCGAAGACAGGCAGCAGACCCCGGCTGAACTTATCGAAGACCTCAACCGGGTTGAACGCGGAGAAAATCCGGTCAAAATCCATAAACCTAAAGCCGCTTACGGCTTTTTCTCATGGCGGGCGGCGGCTGTCGCAATACTGCTTTTATCTGCATTCTGGCTGGCTGGACGGACAGCTTTTTATTTTGGCAAGAGCTCGAAATTCACTTACAAAATGTTTTGGGAGAAACCGCGCAAGGTGCAAATCATGCCGGAGAAATTATCTGCGGCGGGAAGGAAGGATCTGGAACTTCAGCGTCAGCAAAACCTCAATTATTATTTGCGTCAGGCTTCGCGCTGGTGCAGGAAGGAGAACACAATTAAAAAAGCGGCGGCGATAATAGACCGGGCATACGCCCTGTGTCATAATGATGAAGAATATAAGCGGGTAGCGGCTGTTGAAAAAGTTGTTTATAAAGCCCTGGCTCAGCGCCGTCCATGGATCGCGGTCGTTGATTTTACGGTCGATAATTCGGTTGAATCAAGAATCAGCGGCAAGGCTGTTGCGATAAAACTTGAACAGGCTCTTGCCGGTAAATTCAGGCTTCTGACCCGTTCACAGGTAAACAAAGCTTTGCAGGAACTTCGTTTCCAGACGAGCGACCTGGTAGACCACAAAAACGCGAAAAAATTCGGTAAACTTGTCGGGGCGGAATTATTACTTACCGGTTCGCTTATCCAGCTGGGCCCGGAAATTACCGTGGCGGCTCAATGTTTTGATGTTGAAACCGGCATAATTTTGCAGACCGCGGAAGTATCTCTGTTCAAAGTTGGAGACATAAACGCGAAACTTTTTGATCTTGCCGCGATTCTAACCCTTGATAAAGCCGGGAAACAGGATCATTTAGAGAAAAAGACAGACATTCTAAATAAGCGCAGAATAAAATACGAACTTGCCCGTTCTGAAGGTGAGCGTGTTTACCAAGCTATGCAAAGCCTGTATTCCCGCAGCCGTGCACTCAAAGACAAAAACGACCTTGCCTACAAAAATTGCCGCGAAGCTCTTAATATGATGCGTTTTTTTGAAAAATCATCTTACGTCAAATATTTGCCGCTAAAAAAACGAACTGAATTTAAAAAACTCGAACAGGCAATAAATAAATACATGGAAATCCTTGTCCAGGGTCCCATAAAAGAGCGGGATTGGACTTTACCTGAATTCAAAATGACTTTTATTTATATTGAACCGGGCAAGTTTTATATGGGATCAAGCAAGGGGGCACCCGATGAAAAGCCGCGCCGCCTGATAACTTTGAAAAACGGTTATTGGCTGGGAAAATATGAAATAACCAATGGCGAATATCTGGAATTCATAGCGTCCACCGGTTATAACGGCAGCAGAGATGCCGACGATAATTATTTACGGAATTTTCGTTTTGACTCTTCAATTCCGACCGGCAATAATTATCCTGTCTGCTGGATAAGCTGGCGTAATGCGGCGGCGTTCTGCAAATGGCTTAGCGCGCGGGAAGCGCGGCGCGGCCGTTTACCGAAAGGCTATATTTACCGCCTGCCTACTGAAGCCGAATGGGAATTTGCCGCGCGCGGCGGCAACAAAAGTAAAAATCATCGCTACAGCGGTTCAAATATAATTGACTTAGTTGCCTGGTACGGCAATAAACCGGGAGCCCGGCGGCCACATGAAGTCGGTTCCAAATCAGCCAATGAACTCGGCTTATTTGACATGAGCGGCAATGTCTGGGAAGCTTGTTACGATTGGTACGGCAATTACCTGCCGTATTATCGCGAAGACCCCAAAGGGAGTACCGTAGGGAAAAATAAAGTCGCCCGCGGCGGCGGCTGGTATTACGGCGCTGAATATTGCCAGGTAAGCAACCGTTATTCAGTTTTGCCAAAAGACACCTATAATACCCTGGGCTTCAGGGTCGCGCTCGCCAAAACCATTAAATAGCTATAAGAGCATGAGATTCGGCTGTAATAACAGTACACTGATTTCGCGGTATATCTCCGATTAATTTTTGTGATATGAGTTTTTCGATGTTGGACGTTCATTTTTTTCTTCACGTTTGTACTTGCGGAATGAGAAATAAAACATTCACCGCGATGGCGTTATTGAAAGCGTGCAGCAAAATCGCAGGATATAATGAACCGAATTTCAGATAAATCAGCTGGAACGCGATCCCTAAAAAGAATAAGGCAGGCAGGCTGTATAAAGAAAAATGAATTGCCGCAAAAATTCCGGCCGTCGTCAGCAGAGCGGGAATAAAGCCGCAGCGCGGCGCCAGAAAACCAAACAGAAAACGACGAAAAATGAGTTCCTCGGTAATTGGCGCTAAAATTATAATCCCGAAACATATCCACAATAAAGAGCTGACATCACTGTTTTTTAATATTTTTTCAATTAAAGGCGGCGGGGCCTTTATATTCAGCATGGACAATAATTCATGGTACATATATATAAACGTCGACATACCGAGCAGCAAAGCAAGCGCCGCCGCAAAACATAGCGGAATATAACACGGACGCAGATTAACCAGCTTCAGTTTTCGCGACAAATTTCCGGGCTTGCCGGCAAAAAACATTGATCCGCAAAGACTTGGAATAATAATTGCGGACGGGAGCAGCACATGGAAAAGCGGCTTTATGCCGCTAAGCCGCAGTAATACAAATATTATGGGCAAAACCAAAAATACCAGCACAATAAGCGATGAACTTATTATGAAACCGATGTTGGTAATTTTATCTTTCTTATTAAAGCTGTTTTTTTGCAAAATTAACATTGCTTATTCCCTGAATTAATACTATGTTACATAATAGGCGGCAAAAGTCATCTTACAAGCGAAAAGTTTAAAATATGAAGGTTCTGTCAAGGAGGGTCTAAATGGAACAGCATGAGATTCAGGAACTGCAGGAAAAAATACGGGAAGTTTCAACATTTTTGCAACCGCTTAAAACTGAAATCGGACGTATTATTGTCGGTCAGGACTATTTGATAAACCGCCTGCTTCTGGCTATAATAGCGGACGGGCACGTCCTGCTCGAAGGGGTGCCGGGACTGGCGAAAACCCTCGCGGTAAAAACCCTGGCTCAAGCCATAGACGGCAAGTTTTCCCGGATTCAATTTACGCCGGATTTACTGCCCGCCGATGTAATCGGTACCCGCATTTACAACGCCTCTGAACATACATTCAGCACCAAACTCGGCCCGATCGTCGCCAATCTGGTACTGGCTGACGAAATAAACCGCGCCCCGGCAAAAGTTCAAAGCGCCCTGCTTGAATGTATGCAGGAAAAACAAATGACCATCGCCGGTGAAATCTTTAAAATGCCTAAACCGTTTCTGGTAATGGCTACCCAAAACCCGATTGAACAGGAAGGAACTTATCCGTTGCCGGAAGCTCAAGTTGACCGTTTTATGTTCAAATTGCGCATCGACTACCCGAGTCGCGATGAAGAACGCATAATCGTCCAACGCATGGCGCATCCCGAATTGGAGCTCCTGGCTATCGCGGTTGCCAAACTCGAAGATATTGAAACCGCCCGCAGCTGGGTTGATAAAATTTACATTGATGAAAAAATTGTCGAGTACGTTTTGGATATTACCATAGCCACCCGCCCGGCACATCATGACCAGTTGTCGTCACGCCAGTCCACGGCGCAAATTGCCAAACTGGTGGATTTAATCGAATACGGCGCTTCTCCGCGTGCCGCCATCGCCATGGTCGTGGCCGCCAAAGCAATGGCCTTCATATCCGGACGGGCTTACGTCGTGCCGCAGGATATCAAAGATATCGCGCCGGACATTCTCCGCCACAGAATCGCTGTTTCATACGAGGCGGAAGCCGAAAATCTCGACTCCGACGCCATTATCAAAATAATTCTGGATGAACTGCGCACTCCGTAAAAAGCTTAAATTTAATTACAGGATTGCTGATTATGTTGTCATCTGAATTAATTGCGCAAGTAAGAAAAATCGAAATCCGCACCCGGCGCGCGATCGATGAAATCATTGGCGGCGCTTACCACAGCGTTTTCAAAGGACGCGGAATGGAGTTCGATGAAGTCCGTGAATACACTGATGAAGACGATTTCCGCGATATAGACTGGAACGTTACCGCCCGTATGGGAAGTCCATATATCAAGAAATACGTCGAGGAACGCGAACTCAACGTCATGCTGCTTGTCGACGTTTCCGCTTCGGGGGCTTTCGGCAGCGGCGACAAATCCAAACGCCGTTACGCTATTGAAACCGCCGCGCTGCTCGCTTTCAGTGCCATACGCAATAACGACCGCGTCGGCCTGATTATGTTCAGCGATCAAATCGAACTTTATTTACCGCCGCGCTCAGGGCGCAAACACGGCTTGCGTCTGATTCGCGACCTTATGGTATTTGAACCTGAACGCAAACAAACTGATATTGATTTGGTTTTGCGCGAAACTATTAAGATATTGAATAAGAAAACGGTGGTTTTTCTACTCAGCGACTTAATCGACGAGCACGATTTCCAAAAATCTCTGCGGATAATCAACCGCCGGCACGATGTTATCGCCGTGCGAATCCTTGACCCGTTGGAACTGAAATGGCCGGCCGGCGTCAACGTCGTTCTCGAAGATTCTGAAAATGGTAAAATAACATATTTTAACGCCGGCAACCGTAATTTGGTGGCGAAATTTTCGGAAACCGCTGAAAACTGGCACGACAGAAGTAAATTAATTTGTGAAAAAGCACGGGTTGATATGATCGAAATGCGCTGTGGTGAGGACCTGGTCCGCCCCTTGATAAACTTCTTCAACAGACGCCGGAAACGGCATTGACAGAGGATACAAATGCTTGCAAAAATTATAAAAATTTCAATAATTTCAATTGCCGCAGTTATAATTGTCGTTAGCGGAACCGTTTGTGGAATTTATTACTACGGAGTCCGGCGGAACAAGGCTGTTGAAATAATCGGGAAAGTTGAATTATCTCCGGCGGAC
>VAOY01011489.1_pt1 | contig 12843 bp, 9 predicted proteins | sample 3393881 | NCBI WGS metagenome assembly VAOY01 (sample SAMN08290430, study PRJNA428436) | hydrothermal vent metagenome | isolation source: Deep-sea hydrothermal vent chimney | place: Indian Ocean: Southwest Indian Ridge
AAGACAGCTACCGAACCATCCAGGACACGCAGGCTTCTCTCTACCTCCGCCGTAAAATCTACGTGACCGGGGGTGTCAATGATATTAATCTGATGCTCCTTCCAGGTACAGGTAGTAGCCGCTGCCGTAATGGTTACTCCCCTTTCCTTCTCTTCCACCATCCAGTCCATGGTAGTCGTACCCTCATCTATATTCCCGGGGCGATGCACCCTTCCCGTGTAAAGGAGTATCCTCTCCGTTGTTGTCGTCTTTCCGGCATCGATATGAGCCATAATGCCGATATTTCTAACCTTCGATATAGGATATTCTCGAGCCACTTGTTTTCCTCAATAATTAATCTCATGATTAAACCTGTAACTCGTAACCCGTAACTCGTAACTCGTAATTTTAAAAGATTTTTGCTTTTAATTACTGGTTACTGGTTACTGGTTACTGGTTACGGCTGTTTACCATCTATAATGGGCAAAGGCCTTATTGGCCTCAGCCATGCGATGGGTATCTTCCTTCTTCTTCACGGAAGCCCCTTCCCCTCTGGCCGCTTCCATCAACTCCCGGGCCAATTTTTCCTCCATGGGAAGCCCTTTCCGGCTCCGGGAAAATTGAATTACCCAACGAATAACCAGCGCTGTTCGCCGGTCCGGCCTGACATCCACGGGCACCTGGTAAGTTGCTCCTCCTACCCGCCGGGATTTGACCTCTAATACCGGTTTAACATTATCCATCGCCTGGGTAAAAACTTTCAGAGGAGATTGCTTGGTCTTGTTCTCAATGATATCCAAGGCTTTATAGAAGATTGTCTCGGCCGTACTCTTCTTTCCCCCCCGCATCAGTCCCCTAATAAACTTGGCTACCAACCGACTATTATATTTCGGGTCGGGAGTTACCTCCCTTTTACTTACCTCTCTTCTCCTAGGCACTCCTGCTCCTTCCAGTCGCAGTCCACAGTTTTATAGTCCATAGACCATGGACTGTCGACCATGGACTTCTCACTTAGGTCTCTTCGCTCCATACCGCGACCGACCCTGCTTTCTTCCCTCCACCCCGGCTGTATCCAGAATACCTCTGACGATATGATATCTCACACCGGGGAGATCCTTAACTCTCCCACCTCGAATAAGGACGATAGAGTGTTCCTGAAGATTATGCCCCACTCCGGGAACATAAGCCGTTACTACCATCCCATTGGTCAACCTTACCCGGGCCACCTTGCGCAGAGCCGAATTCGGCTTCTTGGGAGTCAGGGTCCTCACCAGAAGGCAAACTCCTCTCCTCTGAGGACACCGCTGCAAGGCCGGGGTCTTAGCCTTCTTCTTAATCTTTTTCCTTCCCTTCCTTACTAACTGATTCAATGTCGGCATTCTTTACTATTCCTATCTCTCGGTAACGGTCCATCCCCGTTCCCGCCGGGACAAGATGTCCCATAATTACGTTCTCCTTCAAGCCCCTTAACTCATCTCTCTTGCCGCTGAAGGCCGCCTCGGTGAGAATACGGGTCGTCTCCTGGAAGGAAGCTGCCGAGATGAAACTATCGGTGTTCAGGGAAGCTCGGGTAATCCCCAGGAGTACCGGGCTGACCTTGGCCGGCTTTCCCTTCTTGGCCAGAACCCGTTCGTTCTCTTCCTCATAACGGAACCTATCCACATGCTCTCCGATCAAGAAATCGGTATCGCCGGCATCCTCCACCTCCATCTTACCAAGCATCTTTCGGATAATAACCTCTATGTGTTTATCGTTAATAATTACTCCCTGCAACCGATATACTTCCTGAACCTCGTTGAGAAGATACTCTTGAAGCTTGGTCATCCCTCTCACTTTTAAAATGTCCTGAGGAACCACCGGACCTTCAATCAGCTGCTGCCCGGCCCTCACCCGGTCACCTTTATAGACATTCAAATGCTTGCCCGGAGAAATAAGATACTCTTTTGACATCCCCGTCTCATCGTTCTTCACTACTATCCTTCTCTTCCCCCTGACGGAACCGGCGAATTCCACCACTCCATCTATTTCCGTGATGATCGCCGGGTCCTTAGGCCGCCGGGCCTCAAAGAGTTCCACTACCCGGGGGAGACCTCCGGTAATATCCGTAGTCCCGGTTATCTCCCGCGGCGTCTTGGCTAACAAGTCTCCGGGAGAAACAGTATCCCCATCCCTGACGACGATGTGTGCCCAGCTGGGGATACTGTAGTAACCCAAGATTTCTTCCTTATCATTCCGGATGACGATCTGGGGATGCAAATCCTCTTTATGTTCAATAATTACCCGCATGGTAAGGTTGGTGGCCGGGTCCACTTCCTCCCTCATGGTCACGCCCTCAACAATATCCTCAAACTTCACCTTGCCCCCGACTTCGGTGAGGATGGGCCGGGTGTAAGGGTCCCAGGCCACAAAGACTTCTCCCCGGCGAACCTTTTCCAGATGATTAAGTTTTATTATAGCTCCGGAGGGAATAGCATAGCGCTCCAGTTCCCTGTCTTCGTCGTTGCAGATACTCACTGCCCCGTTCCTGTTCAGGACGACGGTGTTTCCTTCCCTGTTCTTCACCGTGCGCAGGTTATGGCAATGAATAATACCATCATCCCGGGCAGCTATTTCCGACTGTTCCACCAGCCGACTGGCAGTTCCCCCAATATGGAAAGTTCTCATGGTCAACTGGGTTCCGGGTTCTCCAATGGACTGAGCCGCGATTACCCCCACGGCTTCTCCCAGGGCTACCATCTTCCCGTTGGCTAAATTACGCCCGTAACATTTCTGACAAACTCCCCTTTTCGACTCACAGGTTAGTACGGAACGGATGCGGACCTCCTCGATTCCCGCCTCCCGGATAATCTCAGCCGTCTCCTCCGGGATCTCTTCTCCCGCTCTGACTATGGGTTCCCCCAACCGGGGAATAAGAACATCATCCAGGGCTACCCGGCCCAAAATTCTATCCTTCAGGGGAATAATCTCCTCTCCCCCCTCATAAACTCCCGTGACCGTTATGCCATTCAAGGTCCCGCAGTCTTCCTCATTAACAATCACATCCTGAGCCACGTCCACCAAGCGCCGGGTCAGGTAACCGGAGTTGGCCGTCTTCAAGGCTGTATCGGCTAAACCTTTTCGCCCTCCGTGAGTAGAAAGGAAGTATTCCAGGACCGTCAGTCCTTCCCGGAAGTTAGAGGTAACCGGGGATTCGATGATCTCCCCGGAAGGTTTGGCCATCAACCCCCTCATCCCGGCTAACTGGCGAATCTGGAGACGGCTTCCCCGGGCTCCGGACTGGGCCATCATATATATGGAATTGAAGGAAGAGTTCCCTTCTACACGCTTTAATCCTTTAAACATGATGTCTTCAATCCTGTCGTTGGCATGGGTCCAGGTATCAATCACTTTGTTATATCTCTCTCCATCAGTGATCGCCCCTTTTCGATACTGCTCTTCGATCTTGTCCACCTCCCGGCGGGCTTGTTTCAGGATGGTCTCCTTCTCCGGAGGTATCCTTATATCATCAATACAAATGGAGATGCCCATGAGGGTAGCTATCTCAAAACCTATCTCCTTGAGGTTATCCAAAACCTCAGCCGTCTTCCCAGCACCATGTTTCCGGTAACAGCGGTCAATCAGCTCGGTCAGGGCTTTCTTATTCATCTCCTCATTGACAAAAGGAAGAGGGACTCCCAAGGCCTCATTAAAGAGAACCCTTCCCGTAGTCGTTTCTATCAATCGACCGTTAAGCCGCAGCCGGATCCTGGTCTGCAACCCCACCTCGCCGGCCTCCTGAGCTAAAACAACCTCCCCCGGATCGGAAAAGGTTCTTCCCTCTTCTTTATTACCGGGCCTTTCGCTCGTCAGGTAGTGACAACCAAGGACGATATCTTGAGTAGGAACAGTTATCGGCCGTCCATCGGAGGGAGAGAGAATATTATTCAGGGAAAGGAGCAAGAGGCGGGATTCCATCTGCGCCTCGGTAGAGAGAGGAATATGAACAGCCATCTGATCTCCATCAAAATCGGCATTAAAGGCAGTACACACCAGAGGATGGATATGAATAGCTTTCCCTTCCACCAGGATCGGCTGGAAGGCCTGAATCCCTAAACGATGCAAGGTAGGAGCCCGGTTAAGGAGAACCGGATGGTCCTTAATTACCTCTTCGAGGATATCCCACACCTCCGGCCTGACTCGCTCCACCATGCGCTTAGCGCTTTTAATTGTATGGACGAATTCCCTTTCCTTCAGCTTCTTGATAATAAAAGGTTCAAAGAGTTCCAGGGCCATCTTCTTGGGAAGTCCGCACTGCTGAAGTTTCAGCTTCGGATCGATAACGATAACCGAGCGCCCGGAATAGTCGACTCTCTTTCCCAAGAGGTTCTGGCGGAAACGACCTTGCTTGCCCTTAAGGGTATCACTTAAGGATTTCAAGGGCCGATTGCCCGCGCCCATTACCGGTCGCCCATGGCGGCCGTTATCCATAAGGGCATCCACGGCTTCCTGGAGCATCCGTTTCTCGTTGCGGATGATCACTTTCGGAGTTACGGGGTCCTGCAACAATTTTTTCAAGCGGTTATTCCTGTTCAATACCCGGCGGTAAAGGTCGTTTAAATCCGAGGTGGCAAATCTTCCCCCATCCAGAGGGACCAACGGCCGCAGGTCCGGAGGAATAACCGGGATAACATCCATAATCATCCATTCGGATTTATTGCCTGACTGGCGGAAGGATTCTACCACCTTCAACCTCTTGGCAATTCTCAGCTTTGTCTGCTGGGAGGAAGTTTCTTTAAGCTCCTTCCTTAAATCCGAAGACAGTTGATCCAGATCGAGCTCCTTGACCAGCTGACGGATAGCTTCCGCCCCCATTTTAGCTTTGAACTTATCGCCAAATTGCTCCCGATATTTTCTGTATTCCTCATCGGTGATCAGGTCCATCCTGGTCAGTCCCGTCTCCCCGGGGTCGATAACCACATATTCTTCATAATAAAGGACTTTTTCCAAACTGCGTAGACCCATCCCCAAAAGGGCACCCATCCGACTGGGCAAGGTCTTAAAAAACCAGATATGGGACACGGGAGAGGCTAATTTAATGTGCCCCATCCTTTCTCTTCTCACTTTCGATTGAGTAACCTCTACACCACAGCGGTCGCAGATAACTCCCTTATACTTAATCCTCCGATACTTTCCACAGTTGCATTCCCAGTCCTTGGTAGGACCAAAGATTCTCTCACAAAAGAGTCCGTCTTTCTCCGGCTTAAAGGTCCGATAATTAATCGTTTCCGGCTTCTTTACCTCACCTCTTGACCAGGACTTGATCGCTTCGGGAGAGGCAATGCTGATAGAAACACTGTTGAAGGATCCCGTTCCCCCCGTTTCCCGGTCTCCCCGATCCCTGGCCTCCGGGCCGGCCTTGCGCTTTTCCACCTTGACATCCAACCCTAACCCCTGAAGTTCTTTAATGAGAACATTGAACGACTCCGGGGTCCCCGGCCGAAGGGTATTTTCCCCTTTGACAATGGCTTCATATATTCTGGTTCGGCCGACCACATCGTCGCTCTTTACGGTAAGAAGTTCCTGTAAAGTATAAGCGGCCCCATAGGCCTCCAGGGCCCAGACTTCCATCTCCCCGAAGCGCTGGCCTCCGAACTGGGCCTTCCCTCCCAGAGGCTGCTGGGTTACCAAAGAGTAAGGACCGATGGAGCGCGCATGGATCTTATCGTCAACTAAATGGGCTAATTTCATCATATAGATATAACCAACGGCGATTTCTCCTTTAAAGGGTTCACCGCTACGCCCGTCAAAGAGAACGGTCGTCCCCTTACGAGGCAGCCCGGCCGCTTCTAATGTATCCTTAATCTCCCCTTCCGTGGCCCCATTGAACACCGGGCTGGCGATACGCATACCCAGGGCATGAGCGGCCCAACCGAGGTGAGTCTCCAGAATCTGGCCCAAGTTCATCCGGGAAGGAACTCCGAGAGGGTTAAGAACTATCTCCACCGCCGTCCCATCAGGGAGGAAAGGCATATCTTCTTCAGGAAGTATCCGGGCAATCACTCCCTTATTCCCATGCCGACCGGCCATCTTGTCCCCCACGGAGAGCTTCCGTTTACTGGCAATGTAAACCTTGACTAATTTGAATACTCCCGAGGGAAGTTCCGCTCTTTTGACCTCTTTTTCCCGACTACCTTTACCTTTACCTCGTCCTTCGCGGCGGGAGAAGACCTTAACATCAACAACAATCCCTTCCACCCCCGGAGGCACCCGCAGGGAAGCATCCCGCACATCACCGGCCTTCTCCCCGAAGATAGCTCGCAAAAGCTTCTCTTCCGGGGATAGTTCAACCTCACTTTCGGGAGTCACTTTGCCGGTCAGGATATCTCCGGGCTTTACCTCCGCGCCGATACGGATAATACCATTCTCGTCCAGGTCCCTAAGGGCTTCCTCTCTTACATTGGGAATATCCCGGGTTATCTCCTCCGGTCCCAACTTGGTATCCCTCGCCTCCAGCTCGAATTCCTCAATATGCACGGAAGTGTAGATATCTTCCTTGACTACCTTCTCGCTGATAAGGATAGCATCCTCAAAGTTATAACCCCGCCAGGGCATAAAGGCCACTAACATGTTCCGTCCCAAGGCCAACTCCCCCTGGTAGGTAGCCGGGCCGTCGGCAATCACCTGCCCGGCAGAGACCTCATCTCCAATTTGCACGATAGGTCTCTGGTTAAGGCAAGTATCCTGATTGGACCTCAGGAACTTTTTCAGATTATAATGGAAAACTTCACCTTGTGTGCGAATACTTATTCTATCGGCAGAGACACTTTCCACCTTGCCTCCCCGGGAAGCAATCACCACCACCCCGGAATCTTTAGCTGCCGCTTCTTCCAAACCGGTTCCGATGAGGGGAGAGTCTACCTGCAAAAGAGGCACGGCCTGCCTTTGCATATTGCAGCCCATAAGGGCACGGTTGGCATCATCATGCTCTAAAAAGGGAATGAGAGCCGCGGCCACGCTGACCAGCTGCTTGGGGGAGATATCCATATAATCGATTTCCCGGGGGGAAGCCTTCCGGGCATCGTTGCGAGCCCGGGCAAAGACTTCCTCGGACTGGAAACGACCCTGGGCATCAAGCTTGGCATTAGCCTGGGCAATAACATATTCATCCTCAACATCAGCAGAAAGATAATGGATGTCTTTAGTGGCTTTTCCCTCTTTTACCCGGCGATAAGGGGTCTCCAAAAAACCCAATTTGTTTACCCGGGCATAAGTACTGAGAGAGACAATAAGGCCGATATTCGGACCCTCGGGAGTTTCTACCGGACAGATCCTGCCATAGTGGGAGAAATGGACATCCCGCACTTCAAACCCGGCTCTCTCCCGGCTCAACCCTCCCGGTCCAAGAGCGCTAAGCCTCCTCTTATGAGTCAACTCGGCTAAAGGATTGACCTGATCCATAAACTGGGAGAGTTGGCTGCGAGCGAAAAAATCCTTGACAGCGGAAAAAATCACCTTGGGATTAATGAGATTATGAGGCATCAGTTCCTCTATATCCTGGCCGCCTATTCTCTCCCGGAGAGCCCTTTCCGCGCGGGCCAATCCGATGCGGAATTGGTTTTCAACCAATTCCCCTACTGTCCGCACCCGCCTATTTCCCAAGTGATCGATGTCATCAAGGGAACCTTCCCGGTTCTTCAACTTTATCAAATATCTGATTATTTCAACGATATCTTCTTTTCTCAGAGTGGTTTCCTCGAGCGGGACATCCACACCCAACTTCCGGTTTAATTTGTACCTGCCTACCCGCCCGAGATCGTACCTTCGGGGATCGAAGAAGAGGCGATGGAGAAGCTGGCGAGCGTTCTCCACGCTCGCGGGGTCTCCCGGACGGAGGCGGTGAAAGATATCCAGTAAAGCCTCCTCTTCCGAATGACGATAATCTTTTCTCAGGGTATTAATGATGGAGAGAGCATCATCAGAACTTATGACAACAGAGATATTCACGACCCCCGCTTCCCTGAACTCCCGGTATAGATGGCTGGTGATCTCCTGACCACTTTCCCCGATCACCTGGTCCCCGTTTTTATCTTTGACATCCCGGGCCAGGATTCGCCCGACCACCTGCTCGTGAGCAACTCCCTCCAATTTTATTTTCTCTGTAGCATAGAAGAGCTTAATCATCTCCTCATCAGAGGAGTAACCAAGAGCCCGGAGAAAGGTAGTGGCCGGCATCTTCCTCCGACGGTCGATAACCACAGAAAGAAGATCATAAGCATCGAACTCGAATTCCACCCAAGCTCCCCGATAAGGAATGACCCGAGCCGAATAGAGCCGTTTACCGCTGGGATGTGCCTTCTCCTCGAAACAGACGCCAGGTGAGCGATGGAGCTGGCTCACTATCACCCTTTCTGCCCCATTGATGATGAAACTCCCCCCCTCAGTCATCAGAGGCAACTCCCCCAAATAAACCTCCTGCTCTCTTATATCCTTAACAGCAACCGGGCGGCCCTCTTCCGAGGATTGGCGCAAAATCAGCCTCAATTTTACTTTAAGGGGAACCGCATAGGTCATTCCCCTCCTTTGACAATCCTCAACACTATATTCCGGTTTCCCCAGGGAATAGCTAATGAACTCTAAAGAGTAGCGGCCATCATGGGAAGTTATGGGAAAGATACCCTGAAAAACAGCCTGCAATCCTTGCCTTTTCCGTTTATGGGAAGGAATGGCCTCCTGAAGAAATTCTCGATAAGAGGTCCTCTGAACTTCAATGAGATTGGGAAGTTCCATAATGGCCGGTATTTTAGCAAAGCTCTTTCTCTTACCTAAGCCTGCTCCTGGCATCCTTATCCCTCCACAGTTAAAGTGTCACAGTGTCAGAGTAAAAACAAAAACTTTGATACTTTGCCACTTTGACACTTCTAATTCTCTCTACTCTCTACTTCAGCTCCACTGTCGCTCCGACTGCTTCCAACTTAGCCTTAATTTCTTCCGCTTCCTTCTGGGGAATTCCTTCTTTAACGGGCTTGGGAGCTTCGTCAACTAGCGCTTTAGCTTCCTTTAAACCCAAGCTGGTAACCGCCCGCACCTCTTTGATCACCTGGATTTTTTTCTCCCCGATCGCTGTCAACATTACACTCCACTCCGTTTTCTCTTTAGCTTCCTCCGCAGGAGTAGCCGGAGAAGCTGCCCCAGCCGCAACAGGAGCAACTGCTATTACTCCAAACCTTTCCTCCAGGGCTTTAACGAGTTCGGACAACTCCAGAACCGTCATTTTCTCTATGGCTCCGATCATCTCCCCGATCTTATTCCCGACGTCCCCTTCAGCTGCTTTCTCACTCTTGACCGCGGTTACTTCTTTCACTTTACCTTCTCCCTCATTCACTTCCTTGTTAGGTTCATCATCCCAGTCCTTATCACCTGCCTTTTCTCCTGTCACTACCTGAGTTTTTTCGGTCTCTCTTTTTTCCTTCTGCGGTTCTATCTTCACTTTCTCCGTTTTATCCTCTGCCTTCTCCCCTTTTTTCTCCTCCGGCTTACCCGCAGCTACTTCTTCTTTTTCCTTCTTTTCCTCCGGTTTTTTCTCCGACTTTCCACCTTCCACTTTAGAACTAACATCTTCTTTCTTCTTACCGGCCTTACTCTCTTCCTCTTTAACCGTAGTCTTCGGCATCTCCTTCACCCCCATCTTCTTATAAGTTATAAGTTATGGGTTACAAGTTATGAGTTAACTGGTAACCAATCATCCGCAATTATTGCTCCTTCTTCTCCTTAATCGCTTCCAAAGCATAAATGAAATTAGTCATAATCCCCTTTAGGCTAAACACTAAATTGGACAAAGGGCTTTTAAAGCCCGCGGCAACTTTAGCTAAAAGATCTTCCCGGCCGGGGAGAGTTGCCCAAAGTTTAACCTGTTCCGGGTCCAGGGTCCCTTTTTCAAAAACCCCTCCCTTAATATTTAAGGCCGGATATTCCCGGGAAAAATCGGTTAATATTTTGGCTGAGGCAAGGGGGTCTTCCTTGCTGAAGGCAAAAGCAGTCGGACCCAGTAAAAATTGATCTATACCTTCTATCTTACTCTCCTTGCCGGCCAAGCGAGCCAGGGTGTTTTTAGCGACCGCATATTCGATCCCCGCTTCCCGGAGACGCTTCCTGAGCTCAGCCATCTCCTTGACTTTCAGACCGCGGTAGTCAGTGATAATGAGCGAGCCCATTCCCTGCAACTTCTCCGCCAGATCCTTAACTATTATATCTTTTCCTATTCCACTCATAAAAAAACAGTCCTAAGTAGTAAGTGATAAAGGTTAAGTAAAAAACTTAATTCTTAGAGCGACCAAAGCGAATATCTTAATCCTTAATCCTAAACTGATAGCTGCTGGAGATCAAGATTAATCCCCGGCCCCATAGCCAGGGAAAGAGCAGCCCTCTTTACATAACGGCCCTTACAGGCCGCCGGCTTAGCCTGCAGTATAGCCTCAACCGCCGCTTTCACATTACTAATGAGCTTAGCATCATCGAAAGAAGCTTTCCCTACCGGGAGGTGAAGGTTGCCGGATTTGTCCGCTCGGAATTCTATCCTGCCCGACTGAATAGCCTGAATAGTCGGAGACAAATCCAAGGTAACCGTGCCGGCTTTAGGATTGGGCATCAAACCCCGGGGACCAAGTAACCGTCCCAGCTTGCCAACTTCTCTCATCATGTCCGGGGTAGCTACCGCTACATCGAAATCGAGCCATCCCCCTTTTACCTTCTCTATTAACTCTGCATCTCCCACAAAGTCTGCTCCGGCGTCTCTGGCCTCCTTGGCTTTTTCCCCCTTAGCGAAAACCAGTATTCTTATCTTCTTCCCTGTTCCATGCGGCAGGCTTAATGTCCCGCGCACCTGCTGGTCCGCTTGCCGGGAATCAATCCCTAATCTGAAGGAAATATCTACCGTCTCATCGAATTTAGCCCGGGGCATCTTCCTTAGTACCTCAATGGCTTCCTCCAACGAATAAGCCTTCCCCTGCTCGAGGAGTTCTTGAGCCTGGATGTATCTCTTTCCCCTCTTTCTCATTCTACCTCTATCCCCATACTCCTGGCTGTTCCCTCGATTATCCGCATAGCCCCTTCGATGGTAGCAGCATTCAAATCCGCCTTTTTCAGTTCGGCAATTTCCCGTATCTTGTCCCCCTCAATTTTGGCTATCTTTTCCCGCCCGGGCTGACCGGAAGCCTTGGCAATTCCTGCCGCCCTCTTCAGGAGGATAGATGCCGGGGGAGACTTAGTAACGAAAGAGAAAGAACGATCCTGATAAACGCTTATCACTACCGGGATAATCAATCCTTCCTTACCTTGAGTGGCTCGGTTAAAGGCCTGGCAGAATTCCATGATGTTCACCCCATGCTGACCCAGAGCGGGACCAACGGGAGGAGCAGGATTGGCCTTCCCTGCAGGCACCTGCAACTTTATCTCTGCTTTAACTTTTTTAGCCACTTAAGCTACCCTTATAAATTTCCAATTTAAAATTTGCATTTTTCAATGAAGCTTAGTTCGCCTAAGGCGGACTAAGCTGTTAAGCTACCTCTACTTGCCAGTATTCGAGCTCAACGGGAGTGGAGCGACCAAAAATAGAAACCATCACCTTTACCTTGCCTCTTTCCGGATTCGCCTCTTCCACCACCCCGTTAAGGTTAGTAAACGGCCCTTCGATCACCCTTACCCTCTCCCCTTTCTCGAGGGTCACCTTCGGTATGGGTTTAGCTCTCTTCTCCTCAACTGCCTTCAAGATATTGTCCACCTCATTCTCTTCCAGAGGAACCGGGTCTTTTCCCGAACTAACAAAACCAGAGACCCCGGGGACATTCTTCACCAAATGCCAAGTCTTCTCATCCATATCCATTTCCACAAAGACATATCCCGGAAAGAGATTTCTGGTAGTTACTTTTTTCTCTCCGCCCCGGATCTCAGCTACTTCTTCGGTAGGAATGAGAACCCGGGAGATGGAATCCCGCAAGGACAAAGAATCGATTTTCCCTTCCAGACTGTCCCTCACTTTACTTTCACATCCGGACAAAGTATGGATTACATACCACTTTTTACTCATTTAGCACTCTCATGTCCCATATTTCAGGATAAGTCCTATCAATCTTGACAGAGGAGTATCAACAACAAAGATAAAAAGAGCAATAAGAAGAGTGGCCACGACAACCACCGAGGTAGAGGCAATCAATTCCTTCCTGGTCATCCAGGAAACTTTCCTCATTTCCACCTCAACTTCTACAACAAACTTCTTCAGACGCTTAAAAATATGAATCCCTCCCTCAATCAACCTCTCTCTGCCCGGAATATGCTTATCACTCTAACAGGCCTGGAGGGACTCGAACCCCCAACGTCCGGATTTGGAGTCCGGCGCTCTAGCCATTAGAGCTACAGGCCTCCGAGCACAGTTACCAGTTACAAGTTATGAGTTACAAGTTTTTGAAAAAACCCGCCTCCGGTGGAAGGGAGGTGCTAACTCGTAATTCATAACTCATAACTATTTAGTTTCCTTATGAACCGTATGCTGTTGGCAGAACTTACAATACTTCTTCAGCGCCAATTTTTCCGCATTCCCTTTTTTGCTTTTAGTAAGGGAATAATTCCTCTGCTTACACTCGGTACAGGCTAAGGTTATAATCTCACGCATCTTTAAGTTAACTCGCTCCGCTCACGCTCCAGGCTTCACGCTCCAAGCTTCAAGCTAAAAGAATAAAAGCTTTAAATCCTTTGTTTCAGCCTGTTGCCTGCAGCCTGCAGCTTTTTTATTACTTAATAATTTCACTAATCACACCCGCTCCGACCGTATGTCCTCCCTCTCGGATAGCAAACCGCAACTCTTTCTCCATCGCTATGGGTGTGATCAACTCT
>VAOY01017964.1_pt1 | contig 12812 bp, 10 predicted proteins | sample 3393881 | NCBI WGS metagenome assembly VAOY01 (sample SAMN08290430, study PRJNA428436) | hydrothermal vent metagenome | isolation source: Deep-sea hydrothermal vent chimney | place: Indian Ocean: Southwest Indian Ridge
TATCTTTATACTTTTTTACCTATTTGTTTATCTGCTTACTTATACTTTATTTTACTCATGTGCATATTCATATTATTGTGATTGTTAATCGAGCTTTCTATGAAAACTTTCAAGATGTTAGAATAAAGGATAAGAATATGCGGCCGTAGTATAGCCTGGCTAGTACACGAGCCTGCCACGCTTGTAGCCCGGGTTCAAATCCCGGCGGCCGCATTTAATTTATGCTTAAATAATGCTGAGAACCTTCTTCAAATTTTCATCTTTAAGCTTATAATATCTCCACTTCCCTGCCCGTCTCTCGTTCACGGCATCAATCTCTTTAAAGCTTCTCAGATGGTGGGAAACGAGCGTCTGGTCTATTTTTAAAGCTCTTTCGAGTTCGCATACGCAGCGCTCTTTATCTTTTATCAGAAGGGCAATCTTTAACCTTATAGGGTTTGAGAGCAGCTTGAAAATTTTCAAAAACTCCTCCGCATCCGCGACTTCCAGCTCCGTATCTTCAACAGAACACATATCCATAATATTAGATTGATGCAAACATTTAAATACTTTCATGTGACAAAAGCTTCATGTGTATAGCCATGAATAGTAATATTAAAAACAAACTTTCATTTCTCGACCGCTTCCTCACATTATGGATTTTTCTTGCCATGGCAGCAGGTGTATCTGCCGGTTACTTCATACCCAATATCGAGTCGTTCATAACCAGTTTTCAGGTAGGCACAACAAACATACCCATCGCTCTGGGTTTAATTCTGATGATGTATCCGCCCCTTGCAAAGGTGCGATATGAAAATCTGGGAGCCGTATTCCAAAACAAAAAGATTCTGGGTTTATCGCTTGTGCAAAACTGGATTATAGGGCCAATACTCATGTTTTTGCTTGCCATAATCTTCCTGCACAACTATCCGCAATTCATGGTTGGTTTAATCATGATTGGACTTGCAAGATGCATCGCCATGGTGATAGTATGGAATGAGCTTGCCAGAGGTGATACAGAATATGCCGCAGGTCTGGTTGCCTTTAACAGCATCTTCCAGGTTCTCTTCTACAGTGTCTATGCCTGGGTGTTTATTACAGTTCTACCACCCCTGTTTGGACTTAAAGGTAGCCTTGTGGATGTGAGCATGGCACAGATTGCCGAGAGTGTTTTTATATATCTGGGCATTCCCTTTGTTGCAGGTATACTCACCCGTTTTCTGCTTCTGAAACGTAAAGGTATAGACTGGTATCAGAGAGAATTCATTCCAAAAATCAGCCCGATTACACTCATTGCTCTGCTATTCACAATAGTGGTAATGTTCAGTCTGAAGGGAAAGCTCATTGTGCAGATTCCAATGGATGTTGTACGAATAGCTATTCCTCTTCTACTATACTTCATAATTATGTTTTTCGTCAGCTTCTATATGGGAAGAAAAGTCGGGGCAGACTACTCGAAAACAGCTGCTCTGTCTTTCACAGCAGCCAGCAATAACTTTGAGCTTGCCATTGCTGTTGCTATTGCTGTTTTCGGAATAAACTCTGGCGTAGCATTTGCAGCGGTGATTGGACCGCTGGTAGAGGTGCCTGTGCTTATCAGCCTTGTAAATGTATCCCTGTGGTTTCAGCATAAATTTTTTATAGATAGCTAGGGCAGAATCACCATTTCAATAGCAATTACAGTGCTTCCTGAGTTAATTTTATATTCTATGCAACCTGTATTTTTAGATGATTTGTGATGGGATTGGATATTGAAGAACAAAACCTGAAATGGATGATTGAAACCACAGACCTGACAAAAAGATTTGGTAATTTTACTGCAGTAAAAAATTTAAATCTCAGAGTGAAAAGAGGGGAGATATATGGATTTTTAGGCCCCAACGGTGCAGGTAAAACTACCACTATTAAGATGCTCAACTGCCTTTTAAATCCCAGCAGTGGAAGTGCAAGAATTGCAGGTTTCGATATAAGAAAGGATGCTCTCAAGGTAAAGACAATAACCGGTTATCTGCCTGAGACACCCCTCCTGTATGACAAGCTTACAGGAAAAGAATTTCTGGATTTCGTTGCCGAGCTTTATGGTGTGGATGATGCCCGAAAGGAAAGAAAAATAAACGACCTTCTCAGGATGTTTACCCTGACAGAAAAGGCTGACAGCCTGATTCAGGGATATTCTCATGGCATGCGGCAAAAAATAGGGATTGCAGCAGCCCTTATTCATGACCCGAAGGTTCTGTTTCTGGATGAACCTACCATGGGTCTTGACCCGAAAAGTGCCAGAATGGTAAAGGATATTCTGAAAGAACTTGTAAAGAGGGGAAGCACAGTTTTTATGTCCACCCATGTTCTGGAAATTGCCGAGAAAATGTGTGATGAGGTGGGAATAGTAAATCATGGAACTCTAATAGCCAGCGGCTCCATAGAAACATTACGTAAGTCAGAACAGGGCGATTCACTGGAAGATATATTCCTTGAGCTCACAGGGGGGCCTGAATACCAGGATGTAATGAGATATCTGGAGGATTGATATGGGCGCCTCCCTGACCATACTTAAATATGAGCTAATATCTTTTCTGAACAGCTACCTTAAAACAGAGTGGGGATTAATAAAGGCAATCCTTATCGGGATAGCTTCTTTTTCTATTGCATCCATATCCTTCATATTTTCATGGTTATTCTTCATGGGACTGAAACTTTCCACAAAAGGCGTGTCCATAGAGTCCAATTTTCTTTCCATCTTCTTTCTTATTGTATTCACATTTGTGATACTGCAAGGCTTCTCCATTGCTCTTTACACCCTGTTTCTCCAGTCAAATATTATATTTCTAATGAAGGCACCGGTTTCCATTGGAGCCATATTCAAATCAAAGCTCGTTCAGAATGTGGCGCTGAACTCTCTCATCCCTTTCCTTCTCGGTATACCAGCTGTTCTGGCATACTTTATTTCGTTTCATTTTCCCATTATTGCCTATGTTCTTCTTTTTCCTGTGTTTTTCGCTGTGATTGTAATACCTGCAGGAATAATTATGGTGCTTATCACGATTATAATGAGGTTTATCTCGGCTAAAAGAGCAAAAGAGTTTCTGGGACTTGCGGGAGCATTTGTTGGCGCTATGTTATATATTTTAATAAATGTTTCAATGCCGGGTAGGATGGCTTTGAACTTTAAATCTAACATGAATATTCTAAAAACTGAGTTTTTACCAAGTTCATGGGCAAGTAGCCTGTTTTCCTCCTTAAAATATAGCTCGTGGAATTCTATTCTTTATGCCTTTCTATTATTCGGGACTGCCTCTGTTGTGGTAATAATTTCCCTTCGTACAATGGAAAAACTCTTTTTTCAGGGCTGGACTGAGAGTAGGGTCTCCACATTCAAATCTAAAAGCTCTAAAAAATCCTCCTACCTCAAAAAATTGTACAGCTTTCTGCCCGGGCCTGTTCGTGCCATAGCAATAAAAGACCTTAAATCCATGCCCAGAGACATTCAATTCTGGTCCAGGATGTTTTTCCCTCTGGCACTGATGATAATCATTATAATGAACCCTGGCTTCAGCGGCAAAACAGGTGAAATGCAGTTTTTTTTAGACCTGCTTATCCTGGGTTTTGCTGCTATGACTTTCTCCAACAATCTGCTGACAGCATCAGTTGGTAGCGAAGGCAAAGCCTACTGGATACTTCACACCTCACCTGTAAAACCAGAGGCTATATTGAAGGGAAAGCTTTCAGCCGGCCTTCTTCCCTTACTTACTATCATTTTCATAATGGCTTCGATTATTGGTTTTCTTTCAAAGTTAGGATGGTCACAATTTGCCTTATTAATACCTGTTTCATGGTTTTTAACCTTCGGAATCTCCTCCATATCCATAGGTATTGGCGGAGCCTTTGCAAATTTTGAAAGTGAAAATCCCAGAAAGAAGGTGAATTTTCTGGGCTCAGTTGCCTCGATGGTTCTCCCAGGTGGCTATCTCATAATTGCAGTTATTCTTCTTGCAGCTCCCTATATTGCCAGATATTTCGGAAAAAATATACCTGTTCTCTATATTATATCCTGGGGCTTATTATTCCTCATGACCATTTTCATAAGCTATGTTTCCATCAAAATAGGGGCAAGAACCCTGGGGACACGGGAATTTAATTTCTGAAATTTTCTTCCATATTCGCATAATGGAAAATGGATATAGTGGTTAATCTTTGCTTTAGTTAAGGTGCTGTAATGGTTGATGAAGAGAAGATTATTAACGCTCTCAAGGAGATTATAGACCCGCATACAGGCACAAGTGTTTACGAAATGGGGCTTATCAGGGATTTAAAGGTTGAAGAAGATGATATCTCACTCACTTTTGTACCTTCCTCGCCATTCTGCCCACTTGGCGTGCAACTCTCCATGCAGATAAAGGAAAAGCTTCAGACTCTTGAGGGTATTGGGAAGATAAATATTAAAGTCGAGGGTCATATTCAGGAAAAGGAGCTTAATGAGATGCTGTCCAAATAGCTGAATTATGCAACCAGATATGTTGATTTTGCAGTCTTTACAGTTACTTCCCTGAATTCTCCAATTTCGCCCTCTCTGACAACCACCTGAGTATAGAAATCACTCCTTGCCAGTAATGTGTTATTCTTTCCAGGCTTTGTTATGAGGACTTTCAGCCTTTTCCCGATAAATCGCTTATTCTTCTCATAACCTATTCTTTCCATCATTTCACTGAGCCTTCTTGAACGTTCTTTTTTGATATAATCATGAAGACCCTCGAGTTCTGCTGCTTCAGTACCCTCTCTGGGGGAGAATCTTGTTATATTTATAATCTCTGGCTTAATCTCTTCAATCAGACTCAGAGTCTCATCAAAGGACGCATTGTTCTCCACAGGATACCCCGCTATAATATCTGTAGATATACTGAATCTCCGGAAGTTATCTCTGAAAGTTTTCACAATCTCCCTGAAATCCTCCACAGAATAACCACGCCTCATATGTTTCAAAACAGTATTGTCACCACTCTGCACAGGCAGATGAAGAAATTTGTAAATCTTCCTGTTTTTATAAATCTCCACAAGCTCATCAAGAATTTTCAGTGCAAAAGCAGGGTTCATCATTCCAACCCTCACTCTGAAATCACCATCAAGATTAACTACTTTATGCAGCAGTTGAGGAAGTCTATCATCCCTACCATCATAACCATAAGCTCCCGTGTCCTGAGCCGTAAGCTGTATCTCCCTGTAACCCTGAGCTATAGCTTCTGAAACCTCGGAAACTATGGTTTCCTGAGGAAAACTCCTGAGCCTTCCTCTGGCAAGCCTTGTTGCACAGTAGCTGCATCTTCCAAGGCATCCCTCTGCAATTGGAATTATTGCTATAGAGCTATTCTCATACCTTATCTTTGGATATTCATTCTTGACCTTTTCCCTGTTTTCAATAATTTCAGAAGAATCAAGTCTGTGATTAACAAGGAAAATTTCATGGGGTGTGAGAATGGAATCGGCACCAGCTTCAATAACCTTTTCGGGAGCATATGCAGACAGACACCCTGCAACAAGCACCTTCTTGCCCTGAGCCCTGAACTCCACAATTTTCCTCAATATCTTCCTCTCGGTAAAGCCCACAACAGCACAGGAGTTTATAATAACTGTATCGCTTTCCTCAATCCCACATATTCTGTGTCTCTGCGCAACCAGGCCTTTAAGTATTTCTGTATCGCCCTGGTTCATGGTGCAACCGTAGGTTAAAAAGGAGACCTTCATTCTGAATTTTAAAAAGCTCTAACGAGGGCAACTATAAAAGAAGTTCTGTTATGAATGTCGAGATTTTTCCTCTTTCAAATTTCCCACTTGTAAGAAGAGGAGATAATATAATAAAGCTCATAGTTGATTCTCTTGAAAAATCAAAGCTGGTTCTGAAGAATGGAGATATCGTGGTAGTTACTGAGAAAATAGTCGCAAAAGCTGAGGGCAGGGTTTACACACTTAGCAATATAAAACCTGGTTCAAAAGCTTTAAAAATAGCAGAAATTACACATAAGGAGCCAGGGCTTGTGGAGCTTATTCTCAGAGATACCGAGAGTATTCTCTATCTTGGAGAAGGTTTTCTCCTTGTGAACACAAATCAGGGTTTTGTATGCGCCAATGCGGGAGTTGACATGAGCAACGTGGGAGAAAACAGAGCCAAACTACTGCCAGAGAATCCTGACAGAAGTGCAGAGCAGATAAGAAAAGCTCTTGAAGATATGTTTGAGATTAGAATAGGGGTGGTTATAGCTGACTCTTTTGGAAGAAGTTTCAGAGCTGGCTCTGTTGGCGTTGCAATAGGCTGCTCAGGCGTTGCAGCCCTCCAGGATAGAAGAGGAGAAAAGGACCTTTTCAGGAAAGAGCTGAAAATTACAAGAGTGGCTATGGCTGACAATATTGCATCAATGGCAAATGCTGTAATGGGGGAAGGGAACGAAGGAATAGCTACAGTTGTTATCAGGGGGCTCGATGTTTTGGGCGAAGGCTCTGCAGGAGACCTGAGAAGAGATATAGAGAAAGATGTTGCCTTCAAATGCCTGAAAGAAAGGTATAATTACAAAAATAGATAGGTGTAGGAGATTGCCATAAGAACATGCTTCCAACCATGCGATGTTATACTGAACACTAATCCAGCACTTTTACTCTAAGCTTTGTAAAATCTTCCTTTATCTCGACATTGAACCCCATATCCTTGAAAATCTCTTCAAGAAAAGTTCTTATAAACTTTCTTGCAGTCTCAGAACCGAAAATAAGAGTTAAATCTTTCTCATCAGTATGGCTGAGTTTAAAGAAATTACAGGCTTCAAGACGTTTTATTAATTCATAGGGTGTTCTTATCTTCTCCTTCAGCTGTTCCGCATGTGAACTTGCAACTCTACAGTGAGCTTCCCAGAACTCCTCCTGCCCGGCATCTTCACCAATGAGCCCGAGAAATAGCTGCCAGTGGTCAACATCAAGTATAACATGCTCTCCATGAGCAAGCATATCTATGTATGTTTCAACCCTGCTCTTCTCAATATCCCTGCCTTTCCTCTGCTCTGCAAAGTGCCTGAGGGCTCTTCTGAGAAGTTCACTCTGAGATAACTTTGTCTCAGCTTTAAGCTCTTCAAGGAGCTTACTTGTTTCCTTATCAAGAGCTATGGTGATGCGAACTGGATTACGCATAGATATTACTTCTCACAGGCTGCCTATTTAAAAATTTCTTCTCATTTTATGTTATTGATGAGTTAAAGCTGAATCAGACGTAGAAAATTATAAGTAATGTCAATTTTAAATTAAGCTTATGAGAGCTAGGGGTATCGTTCTTCTCCTCATTATTATTCTAATTTCAGCAGGTTGCCTGCAGACAAACAGTGAGGGCTCATCAGGTTATTCAAAATCAAACACCACAATTTCTGTTTCAGGTGAAGGCATAGTTATGGGAGTGCCTGACAGAGCTGTGCTCAACCTTGGCGTTGAAACCAGGGGGAATACAGCAATGGAAGCCTCGGAATCAAATTCTAAACTGAGCAGAAATCTTGTGGCGGTATTTAAGGGCATTGGAATTAATAGAACAGAAATCAAAACCTCCACTTTAACTATATCTCCAGTTTACTCCTATACCAAAAAGGAGCAGAAAATTGTAGGTTACAAAGCCATAACCAGCTTTAAGGTAACCCTTAAGAATCTGAGTCTCGTAGGAATGGTTATAGATAAAGGGCTTAAAGCCGGCGCGAACAGGATGCAGGGGGTATCCTTCAAATTCAGCAAAAATAAATCAAAAGAACTTAAGGCTGTTGCTCTTAAAGAGGCTGTGGAAGATGCAACATCAAAGGCAGAAGTCATAGCTGGTGCACTCAATGTTACACTTGGTAAGCCCATAAAAGTAACAGAAAGTTACTCATATAATCCTGTTCCCATCTACACCCCAATGACTGAAGCAATGAAAGGAGTAACTCCAGTGGAGCCCGGAGAAATGAAACTTAAAGCAGGAGTAAATATAGAGTATTCCTTCACTCAGTCTTGAGGAAATCCTTCAAACTCTTCTGCTCATTACTTTCATCGTCAAAGAGGGAAGCTATACTCATTCTGAGAATCTCAACTCTCTGTTTCAGATAGCTCTCCAGAGAATATCGCTGAATAAGGTCTTCTGTGATATTTAAATACTTCTCCACACCTCCTCTCGACACAGTGAGAACAAGCTTGCCTCCACAGCGCCTGCACTTGCCTGTCAGAGGTATTCTCCTGTATTTTGCATTGCAGTTAACACACCTCACCCTCTGTGTCGAGAATGCTCTCAGATTGCCTGCAAGGTCAGGTAAAAAGTGTGTCTCAATCACCCTTCTTGCCACATCCTGTTCATCCACTGCCCTAATCTTTTTTGCAAGAGCAAGCTGTTTCTCAAGTTTCTCAGTCATCTCTCCAAGGGTTTTGTATGCAGATGTAAGGGGAGCAAGATTTATATCACTGGTATCATGGGTAAAGCCAAGATTATAGTAAGCTTCGTCAGTTCCCAGGCGGGAGGACACTGTCTCTATAATATCCTCAAATTCCTGTGGCCTTGCATACCTGAGTGTTGCCTCATAAAATTCAAGAGGGTACCCTGAAACAATATCTATGTTATGGGCCTCATGGTCCACCTCACTTGGATCAAGATGGGTTGTAAGAACAAGAGGAGCATCCATTGTACTCCCTCTTGTTGAGGGCAGAAACTTCCTTGAAAAGTTAAGAAGAGCATCCATGAGAAGAAAAACTCCATCCTCATCGCCGTCACAGTTGTAGGCAAAGATATTATTTACAGATACAATATGATAGGGCTCTACATTTAACGAAATCACATAAGAGGAATCTGACGGAACTGTTCTCTTTTCAACTATTTCATCAAATAAAACATTACCATTTTCCCTATCCAATTCCTTCGGAGAAATAAGTAATTCTCCAACCTTCATATCCATTGCATGTTTTTCCTCAATCCTATCCCTGAAGAAAACAGGAAATCTGTGGTCAGTGGTTACTCTGATTTCTCCACCACTGCGAGTTTTAAGATATATCAGATAATCTGGTGAGGTATGAATAGAAACCTCCTTTACTTCACCCCTGACAATTCTCTTTTCTGCCAGATTATAGGCAGAAACAAAAATTTTATCTTCAGGCATAAGTATTTTAGTTCCAAAACTATCCTCTGATTTTTCACTGCAATAACTCACCAGATGTCTAAGACTGATATACCCTTTTCCATACACATAAATTCTTTCATCAGGATGAAAACAGTTCCTCCTCTTTGCTGCATGAAAATAGGGATGAGCATAGCTCGCATTGGCTTTTGAGAAACCAGCAATCCTTCCAAGGATGGCTGCTGAAGTATGAGGTGCAAGCCCCAGCACAAGATGCCCGACAAGGTCTTCTTTATTTTCAGCCCTGTAGTATGGCTCAACTCCATAGAACTTAACCAGCAGTTCGTCAATAAACTTTGTAACTTTAAGAAGATAATTTGCACCGGAAAGAGGAAGTATAATATCCTGAGGCTTGAGCTCAAGAATCTGCTCCTCGTCCACAAGAGGTTCACCCTTATTATCCCTGTCATAACCCAGCATTTTCAGTATCTCAAGACTTACCATTACCTCTCTGGGTCTGAAGTGTGTCAAAGGTATATCTGTCGAGTCAAATCTTATTGTACCATCCTTGAAAACATATACTCCGTGCCTGGCTCTGAGAATCCCTTTCTCAATAGGCTCTGGAATCTTATAGAGAGATGTCATTCCAATTATACCTTTGACAACCTCTCTACCAGAACTACCCACTCTTGCTTTTGCTCTTTCATATAGGGTTTTAATGTCAATTTCACGTTCAGAATACAGGTTCAATCTGGAGCTGCATTTCGGGCATGTGCTCTCCCTTATATCCCCTGTATATCCACAACTCTGGCATTTTCTTTTAACAACTGTGGGCTCACCACAGCGCTGGCAGAGAGTTGTTATACCTACCTTTGAACAGCTCTCACAATATCTATACACAACTTCAATCTTAATTTTACCCTTCCTGACTGCCTTTTCTACATCCCTTGTCTTTCCTCCATTTCTGCCTATGGGAAAGAGAACATTTACAGCAGGAGACATTTTTCTTTCTTTTGCCTTCTCAGGTCTACCCATCCTGAGACCTATATAACTCGGTGCCTTCTCCATTACCTTAATTCCAAAGGAATTCACAAGTTCCATGGCGCTCTCTACCTTTGAACATGCCTCCTCAAAGTTTCCATTTATCAGACCAAAACAATAAAGAAGGGCTTTAAATTCACTAAGAACAATATAGCGAGCTTCAACCCTGTGAGGCACACCAAGAAACTCAAGAAGACGCTTTTCCCTACTAATAGGAACATAGAGTTCTTCATCCCTGACTTCACCCTTTTTCAGCATGTTGTGGAGCAATTTCATGTCTTCAAGGGTTAAGTCATGGTAGAAGTATGTATAGCGCGGATGAAGAGGGATTCCAAGCTCTTCTGAAATTCTGATGGCAATTTCTTCATCAGGAATATTTTCAATGTCCAGATATTCTGTGTACTTACTCTTTTTCTCTCTCTCAAGCTCCTGAACCCACCACTCCTCGCAGTAACCTGCAGGAATTAAAACATGATTGTTTTCAAGGAAATCCCCATAATTCACCAGAATATCCCCCATGAAGAGTATTTCATCCACATCTTCCCTTACTTCTAAAGCCTGAGAATAGCTCTCAACCCTCAAAACACTTCCATCCTTAAGCCTGACTATCGGCCCATCAATTGTATCGCATGGAGTAACAGCTGTACCCTTGCCAGGCCTCTCAGTCTTCAGCTGAGTGCCTATAGCTATAAAGTCATCAGTCAGAACCATAGTCGCAGGATGCATGCTCATGGCAGCGAAACCAGAGTTTCTGCTCCTGCCATAGCGAAGTCTGAAGCCTCCCTTTTCCGAGGGATGAGAGAGTACAGGTCTGCCTGCCACAAGTTCTTTAATATACTTGAAGCTGGGCTCTATTTTAACATCCTTCTCTTCACTGTCATCTGTAACTCTTGAGGCAGCAAACTCGCCAAGCCATTCCCAGCTTTCAAAGCCCAGCTTATTCACATACTTCAAAATCTTGCCTACCTTCTGGAGCACACCCTCAGCAAGAACAAGCACAGCCCCTCCTCTCAGAGAATTGGTCTCAATCCTCTCAAGATTTCTGTAACCACTCACCTCAACCTTTTCGGTTGGCTCTCCTGTTATCTCAACAGGTATGTTTTTTACAGCTTTTCTTATATCCTGCGGTTCTGGATGATACTGCAACCTTGCAGCCTCGGTATTGTAAAGGTCAACCTCCTCAACAAACCTCTCTATCTCATCATCAGTCGGTTTATAAGATTTAAGACCAAGACCCACTCTTATGGCATCGCCTACAAGCACAGCAAGAGCCTGAGCAGAGCCACCTGCCGACCTTATGGGCCCTGCAAAGTATATGGCAAGGTAGTCTGTACCATCATTATTTTTTTTAATCCTAACCTTTACTATACCCTCAAGCGGTGCAGCCACAATTCCTTCCGTTATCAGGGCAAGAGAAGTTCTGAGAGCCTGCTCGGCAGTTTTTTCCATGCCTTCAAATCTTCCGAATTTTCCCTTAACAATCTCTCCAGCTATCTTTATTGCTGCCTCCTCATTACTCATCTCCTCCACGAGCTCTCTTATTCTGGGTGCAACCCCTTTCGGTCCAACCAGACCTTCAACACGCTCTGCCATATCCTTGGCAAAGGGTATCTCAGGCTCAAGCTCCGGGTCAAAACCTCTACTTCTGGCTTTAAGAGCTATACTATAGGCTCTCTTCACCCCTTCTTCCAGTGAACGAAAATAATTTTCCATATCAGATGAACTCCATTTTCACAATTTTGAGAGTCTGCAGGTCAACAACAGGTATTTTTCCAGGTGTGGGTTGAAGATTTACCTTTTTCTGGAAGGAAGTCTGTGACTGAAAGGTGCCAGAGTTTATTACCAGAGTATTTCTGTAGGTGATATAGTCAAAGGTATGAACATGACCCATGTGAAGAATTTCTGGCAACTCTTCAAGTATGAGGTAATCAGTATTCTCCGGAGCCAGAGGTACTTTTCCACCATAAATTGGAGATAGATGCCTCTTCTTAAGAAGGCTGAGCATGGCTTTGGCCGGCTTTGTATAGCTCATGCCAGGTATGGCTGAAATTATATCATCAAGACTCCTCCCATGATAGCTAACCACTCTAACGCCGTGAAGCTCTGCAGTTAAAGGGTTACCTGTCATGTGAATTCTTGGGTCTTCATAGTACTCCTGGGCAAACTCTTCACTTATAGCAGGTTGGGGTTCAGCCTGCCTTGTGGCATCGTGGTTGCCTGGCGTTATAATAATTTCAATATAATCAGGAATCATACTGAGATATTCATATAATTTAGAATACTGTTTATGAATATCCCTGATAACAAGTTCTTCCTTCTGCTCAGGGTAAATCCCAACTCCATCAACAAGGTCTCCTCCAATAATAATATACTTAACCTTCGAAGCAAGCTCTCTCTGGGAAATGTTACCCTCTTCCATACGAAGCCATTTTATAAATCTGAGAAAAACATCATCAAGGAATTTGGCACTTCCCATATGCACATCTGAAATAAGAACTGCAACAACAGGGTCGGGGCTCTTTCTCACCTCCCTGTTAATAGGAACATCAGGGAAGAAAATCTCATTAACAATAAAGAGATCTCTGCCATATTTTCCTTTCAACCCTATTATTTCATCTGTTACTATCTCAGTGGAAATCTTTTTTAAATCTTCATCTTTATTCAGTACCAATGCATTGGATATTCCACTGGGGTCTTCAA
>VAOY01016692.1_pt1 | contig 12800 bp, 14 predicted proteins | sample 3393881 | NCBI WGS metagenome assembly VAOY01 (sample SAMN08290430, study PRJNA428436) | hydrothermal vent metagenome | isolation source: Deep-sea hydrothermal vent chimney | place: Indian Ocean: Southwest Indian Ridge
GCGAAGCTGTAAAAAACCTGTCAGAAGATATTAAGGAAGACCATCAGGAAGTGCACTGGAAGAAAATAGCAGGTATGAGAGACAAGCTGATTCACGGGTATTTTGGCGTGAACCCTCAAATCGTCTGGGAAACAGTTCAGACTAGAATACCTGAATTAAAGATTCATATCAAGAAGATTTTATCTGAGGTAAACTAGGAAAATGGATAAATCTTCTAAAAAATGCAGATTTCATTATCTTCCTACATCACAAGAGTATAGGCGAGAGCGAAGGTATCTCCAGCTCCAACGAGGCTTCTGGGGCTCTCAATATATAGTGACGGTACAACTATAGCCTTTTTACCATGGAAATCAGCTCCTTTTAAATTCTGAGCAATCTCTATTCCTCTTTCACTGAGCCTTGATATTTTAAAGTTTTCCAGCTCCCTGAGATTGAGAACTTTTCCATGAAGAATCTTGTAGGCTGAGCATATAGATGCAAACTGGAGAGCAGCTCTGGCTTCCTTAGGGTTATCCGATGAGGTTATTAAAGCTGAACAATACTGGTTATGAAAGAGTACCCTCTCCACTCTCTCTGCAAGTATGGAAAGCCCTTTTTCAAGCTCCTCTTCTCCTGTTACAGCTATGAGTTCCTCACTGTTTAACCCTATAGAATCTATTAGAGGAAAGAGTTTCTCAGTTTCTTCCAGTGCCCTTCTGTTCTGAAACTGGCCAAATTCAATATGTATAAAAATATCAGGGTTAATATCTCTCCATTCTTCAATAATCTTACCCACCTGTCTGATTTTTCCTGCAGAAGATTCAAGTACGAGATGAAATCCTGAGAGCACAGCTTTGTTTATTTCCTTTACTTCATTTTTAATACTGTCAAGAAACTCATCATCGAGAAGAAAATCAAAGGCGCAACTGTCATAGGTAACTATAATCCTGGTGGAGCTTTCAAGTTTTTTTCCAGAGACCTCAAGACCCTTTTCAAATTCCATTACAAAATGGCGGGGAGGTTTACATTCTTTATTAAACTGAATAGCTGGTCTGAAGCCACCTTTATCTGCAATCAGAACCTTATCAGAATTTATCCCTGTGAGTTTTCTGCACTTACCTGCAACATGGGCATATACCTCAACTCCAAGTCCGGGAGCTTCTCTGGCAATCTGCCCCACAAGACCTCCTGCCCTCTCTTCATCATAGCCAAGGCTATCAACTAGATAATTCAGTGTGGATTCAGATACAGCTATTTCCTTCTGTTCACCTATAACCAGCCATTCCTCAAGCTCGATGAGTTCCCGGGGAAGTTCAATAGCTTCAAGCTCACCACTTCTCATATACTTCACAAGGTCACAGCAGTGATTGAAGCCAGCTATAATCTTCTTATCAAGCCTTTCCCTGGCATGCTTTAAACCGCAGGAGTACATCTATTCACCACAGAAACGCCTGACAATTTCCAGGGTTTTTTCAGCTGCTTTTTCAAGGTAACTCATCTCTATACCTTTAACTCCCGAAAATATAAATAGCACATCTTCTGTATCATCTGTAATTTTGGTAGCTTCAGCATCCCTGTAAGGGAATATATTTATAATCTTCTCCTCATCACTCACCACAATCTCGCCACGCGTAACCAGCCTTTTTCCCCCTATGCCTGTAAAATTCTCGCCCCTTGACCTTCTCATACTGATTTCTCCCTTCAGTTTTTTTCTGTTGTATGCTCCAATTGAAATCAAAGTCAGTATGGAAGCCAGGTTGTAGGAAGCAACAACATTGTTAATCTCTGGAATACTCCTGCCCTTGAGCACTCTTCTTAACAGTGCCTCGCTACTTGGTCTGATTTTGGTCGGGTCTATTCCAATTCTCCAGTAAAAGTCTCTGTAAGCTCTGATAACAGGGTGGTCTTTTATTGTGCTTATATCATACTTCTTCCTTATCTCTTCAAACTTCTCAGCCCTGAATCTTCTGAATTCATCACCTGGAGGCTGAACCTTAACTCCCCTTATCTCTGCATCGACTACTTTTATATCCAGCTCAGTATCAAGATTATTGTGATAGTGCATGAATTTAATACTGCTATTATAGAGAAAAACTTTTTCATCAAGGATAATTTTTGCAGAAGATTATTATGTTAAACTTTACAACTTTTCTGGTGTCCAGATGGAGATAGTAGAAGGCGATATAGTTACTATTAATTTTAGTGCAAGACTGAAAGATGGGGATATATTTGACACCTCTCTGGAAGATATTGCAAGAGAGGAGGGTATTTACATTGAAGGAAAGGTTTATGAACCTGTAACCTTTACAGTGGGTGGAAATGCTATAATTACAGGAATGTCAAAATATATTGTTGGCATGAAGGCCGATGAAGAAAAGGAATTTACACTTGATGCCGAGGAGGCTTATGGCCACAATGATGAGTATCCTGTTGAAAAGGTGCCAATTGAAACCTTTAAAAATAATAATATAACTCCAGAAAGCGGGCTTGAAATTGAGACTGATAAGGGCTTTGCCCTGGTTACAAATGTGGGAGAGAAGGAGGTAGAGCTCCAGTACTTTCACCCCCTTGCAGGGCAGGAAATTACCTTCTGGGTTAGAGTTGAGAAAGTTGAGAAGAGGAGATTATGAAAGAGCCAGATAAAGCTGAAATGCAGGAGCTTGTGGAGAATCTTAAAGAGCTCAGAAACAGGCTTGCTGTAGCTATTGTGGCAGTTGTATTAGCCTCTATCATTGTAGCTTTTGTCTTTGGCAGCAGGATAATACCTGTTATGATACATTATTTCCTTCCCAGGGGTACCAAGGTTATTGCTCTGAGTCCTATTGAATACATTTATAGTATCTTTTTAATATCTGCTGTAATTGGGATTTATATTGCCACCCCTGTAATTATTTATGAGATTTTCAAGTTTGCAGAACCAGGACTTTATCCTGATGAAAGGAAGCTTTTTGTCAGGATTGTTCCAAGTTCATTTATACTATTAACCCTGGGCTTACTCTTTTCATTTTTTGTAGTTATTCCACCTTCAACGAAATTTTTAGTTTTTTATACACAGGAGACTGCTGAGCCCATGCTTGTTCTAAGCAGATTTGTATCTGCTATTGGGGTAATGATTCTGAGTATTGGTCTGATATTTCAACTACCCCTTGTTATCGCCTTTCTTGTAAAGGCCAAACTTGTAACTGTGAGCTGGCTGAAACACAGAAGGCGATATATGTATGCCATTCTCCTGGCAATTGGATTCTTTTTTTCTCCTGACCCTACGCCCATAACCCCTATGATAATAGCTCTGACTCTTGTCTTCATATTTGAGCTCAGCCTTATCTTTGCGGAGCATCTCCTCTAAATCCTTCTGAGTACAGCTATATTCTCAACGTGAGGTGTGTGGGGGAACATATCAATGGGTATGATTTCCTCAAGCTTATAACCTTTCAGCTTCTTTATATCTTCAGCCTGAGTTACAGGGTTGCAGGAAATATAGATTATTTTTTCTGGTTGAAATTCTAGAAGTGTTTTTATTAACTTTTTGTGGACTCCAGCTCTTGGCGGGTCCAGAAGAGCAACATCAATTTCATCAAGGCTGCTCATACCCTCTTCCGCTTTAGCTGAAACAAATCTAACATTCTTTATGTCATTCAACTCTGCATTTTGCTCTGCAGCCTTGACAGCCTCCACATTCTCCTCTATACCAACAACTTTATCCACTTTTCTGGCAAGAGCAAGGGAGAAGGTTCCAACACCGGAGTAAAGGTCTGCAGCAACTTCACTCCCATCAAGCTTTGCCTTCTCAACAGCAATATCCACCAGATTTTCAGCCTGATAGCTGTTGGTCTGGAAGAAAGAGAAAGCCGGAATTTTGAAATTCATATTTGAAATCCTTTCATTAAGATAACTGTTTCCGATTTTTTTTATGATTTCACCCTGAGAAACATCACTCATGCCTGCATTAACTACCCATATTACATTAGAAGATATATCTTCTATCTCATTATAGTATTCTTCCAGTGGAAACTCACCTTCAGATGTAACTACTGTAACAAGCCTATCGCCTGTAAATTTCCCTTCTCTGACAACAATATATCTGAGAAAACCTTCATGACTTCTGAGATTGTAGGGCTTCAGCTTTTTATTTTTAAAGAAAATTTCAGAACGTCTTATTATTTCATTGCTTTTCTCGCTCTGAAGTAGGCATCGCCTTGCCTTTGCCACTTTATAGTAAGTTCTGTATATACGCATCCCTATAGCTTCTCTTCCGACTGTGTAGTCCATTCTATTGCGGTAGTACCAGATTCTTGGAGAGGGTAAAACTGGAGCTTTAATGCCAAAAATTCTCTCTATTCTCTCAGCCTTGAAGTCAAGCTGTGCCTTATAGCTGATTCCCTGCCATCTGCAGCTTCCACAGATTGAGAAGGCTGAACATGGGGGGGAGATTCTATAGCTGGAGGGTTTTAAAATCTTCTCAGCTTTTGCCTTACCCCTGCCAAAAAGCCTTGCCACAACTTTATCGCCGGGATAGCCAAAATCAACCGTTATCTGATTTCCCTTGTATTTTCCTGTTCCTTCACCTTTAAGATTCAGATTATCAATATCAATGGTTATATTTCTTGCCATTACCTACCATATCTCCTTTCTCTCTGTTGATATGTTCTTATTGCTCTCAGGAAATCAATCTTTCTGAAACTGGGCCAGAAGGTTTCACAGAAATATAATTCAGAGTAGGCACTCTGCCATAACAGGAAGTCTGAGATGCGCTCCTCACCAGAAGTTCTTATAATTAAATCAGGGTCTTTTACTCCATTGGTATAGAGGTGCCCTGAAACAAGCTTTTCATCTATATTCTCTATTTCGACCTCTCCGGCTTTTACCTTTACGGCAATCTTTTTTATTGCATCCACAAGCTCCTGCCTTCCTCCGTACGCCATTGCAATATTAAGAAGAAGGTTTCTGTTGTTTTTTGTTTTTTCTTCAGCATATCTTACAGCCTTCAATACTCTATCCGGAAACTTTTCCAGCCTTCCTATTGCTTTAACTTTAACTCCATCTTTTCTAATTCTCTCGTCTTCAGCTACCTTATAGAAATATTCCTCAAAAAGGTCAAAGAGATAATTTATTTCCTTCTCACTGCGGGAGAAGTTTTCTATAGAGAAGGCATAGGCCGTTATGCTTTTAACTCCAAGCCTGATACACCACTCTATCACATCTTCAAGGCGCTTTGCTCCAAGGCGGTGACCGAACCATGGAGGTTTTCCCATAGTTTTTGCCAGCCTTCTGTTCCCGTCCATTATTATGGCTATATGCTCTGGAATTTTTTCTGTCTTCACATGCTTTTCAAGAATGTATTGATATAATGTATAGACCGGTTTTAGTATCATGGCTTTTTCTTCTCCAGAAGTGCCCCGCAGTTTCCGCAAAATTTTCCTGCACTTATCACTTCTTCTTTACAGTTCGGGCATATTAGCTTCTCTGAGGTTTTGGCAGTCTTATCCCTCTTTTTGTTTAATATAAAAAACAGCCCGAAAATTACCAGAGCTATGGCAAGGGCTGCAAAACCTACTGTAATATAGAAATTCCTCTCAATACAGGCAAGATAGAAGAAGGCTAATCCTAGAATTACTATAAATAAACCTGCAACTTTAAAAGTTTTTTCTTCCATTCACTGGCAAATATGAACTCTGCTATAATAAATTTTTCCTACATCTTATCATAGCATTATTTAAGCAGTTCAAATTGCACTTCTCCTTCTTCCAAATCCAAAACTGCAAATGTGGCTTCACCTGTCAGGTAACCACATAATTCCCCGGGGTTTACGACAAGAGTATTGCCTACTTTTTTTACATATTTTTCATGGGTATGCCCAGTAACCACAAGGGAATAGCGCTGGCTCTCTACAATTAAATCAAGAATCCTTCTATCTGTGCCATGATATAGTGCAATATTCTTTCCTGAAAACTCTATTTCAAAAAAGTCATCAATTTCAGAGTTCAGTTCTCCTACCACCTTCCTCAGAAGCTGCCTTTCGCCATCATTATTACCGAAGACAAATCTGACAGGTGCTTTCAGCTCTCCAAGCAATCTGGCAGAAAAAGGCGCAACTATATCCCCTGCATGAAGAACGAGTTCTATTTCGACTTTATTCAACTTTTCCACTGCTTTTTTCAGAAGTTTCATGTTATCATGGGAATCTGAAAGTATTCCTATTTTTTTCATGTTGATATATATGTTGAATTATTGATAAATTTTTTTGTGAAATAGGTGTAGGATATGGATTTACAGCTTATCTTTTTATCCTTTGTGGCCGGTATAGTTAGCATTACTTCGCCCTGTGTTTTTCCTCTGATACCTGTTGTTATGGCAGGGAGTACAGGTTCAAAGTTAAGGCCTGTTTTTATTGTTCTTGGAATAGCCATTAGCTTTACTCTGATGGGGGTTATAACCTCTCAGGTTGGAAGTATGGCTGGAGCTGAAATAAGCAGGAGTTTCAGGCTTGTGGGCATAGCTCTTATTATTATAATGGGATTTTTCCTTGTCTCGGATAAGCTCAACAATTATTTTATTATGTACTCTTCTGTCCTTTTGAATAAGTTAAATCTGGCTACCTCATCTGGAATGGGAGAAGGATGGGGTGGTGCCCTCATTCTCGGTGCATCTCTCGGAGTTGTATGGATACCATGCGTTGGTCCTGTTCTTGGTACTGTGCTCGCAGCAGTTGCCATGAAAGGAGAGGTTCTCGTTGGCGGGCTTTCTCTTTTCTTTTATTCTATCGGTATTGGAATACCTATGCTGGCAGTGGCTTATCTCGGTAAGTATGCAACCTCAAGGATGGAGGGCATCAGCAAATATAACAAGAGTATAAAGAAGGTGGCAGGAATAATAATTATAATTGCGGGTATTGCCTTCTACTTTGGAATTGACAGGCAGATACAGGCAATCCTTGTTCCTTATTTCCCGGAGCTTGGGCTCGGTCTATGAGGTAGAAAATGAGTTTAAGTGAGGATATACTGAAGGAGCTTGAAAGTTTCGCCAGAGAGAAAAAGGTGAGGCGTTACAGAGATTATGTCTCTGCCTCACTCTTTTCTAAAGCAGAAAATTATAATGCTATCGAGCAGCGTATTGAAGAGAAGCTTGGGAAGCTCTCTGTTGAAGGTGAGGTTATAGCTATTGAAATTGATTCTGGAAAAGTGATTGATACTGGTAAAGAGAGCTTTTTAATTTTAAGGGGAAGAGTTTTTGAATATTATCAGTATAAAGAGATGGTTTCTCTATTTCTGAGATTATACCATATAAAAGATAGAGTAACAGAAAAAGAGTGGATTGCATTATATATCGACGAAAACCCCTCAACACCCTGGTGGAGCGAGGAAAGGTAAAGCAAAATTTTATATTCTTTCAAATCAAGCACAGGAGCATGCAGGAGTTTATTGAAAAGGATAGGAAGTATGTAGCCCAGACATATTCAAGACTTCCAGTAGTTTTTAAAGAGGGTAGAGGTGTTATTCTCAGGGATATAGAAGATAAAGAGTATATAGACTGTATAGCTGGAATAGCTGTATTGAATCTGGGACATTCTCATCCGAGAATTGTTGAAGCCATAGCGGATCAGGCTTCCAGACTGATGCACACTTCAAATTTATATTATATTGAAAATCAGATTTCTCTTGCTGAGAGACTCTATAAGCTCTCTGGAGGCTACAGTAGCTTTTTCTGTAATTCAGGTGCTGAGGCAGTGGAATCTGCTTTAAAGCTGACAAGGAAATACAGTGGCAGAAAGGAGATAATAGCCATGAAAAACTCCTTTCACGGAAGAACTTTAGGAGCGCTTTCGGCAACAGGACAGGAGAAGTATAAAAGAGATTTTGAGCCTCTCCTGCAGTGGTTCAAACACATAGAGTATGGCAGTCTTACAGCCTTGGAAAAAGCTGTTTCTGGTGATACAGGTGCTGTCATTCTTGAACCGATTCAGGGTGAGGGTGGAATAATTGTGCCTCCCCGTGACTACCTCAGAGGAGTCAGGGAAATCTGCGAGGATAAAGATGTTCTTCTGATTTTTGATGAGGTTCAGACAGGTATGGGCAGAGTGGGAGAGCTCTTCGCCTGGCAGCACTTTGAAGTTGAACCTGATATATTCACTCTGGCCAAGGCTCTCGGTTCAGGCTTACCAATAGGTGCCATGCTTGCAAAAGCTGAGGTTATGGAAGCCTTTAAGCCCGGGGACCATGCTTCCACATTCGGAGGAAATCCTTTTGCAACAAGAGTTGCTGGAGAAACTGTGGATGTACTCCATGATGAGAAACTTATAGGGGCGAGCAAAAGGCTGGGAAAATATTTCATGAAAAGGCTTGAAGAACTAAAGGAGAAGCACAGGCTGGTTAAAGAAGTTCGTGGCAGAGGTATGATGATTGGTCTGGAGCTTAATAGAAGTTGCCCTGGTATTGTAAATCAGGGAATGAAACTTGGGCTGCTTCTCAACTGTATTCATGACACAACACTGAGGTTCACTCCACCTCTTGTAATCACAGAGGTTCAGATAGACGTGGTTATAGATAAGCTTGATATTATTCTGGGAGAAATTGAGCATGAAGCTTGAAAAGTTTGTAAAGAAGAGTATATATGACGTTCCCCTCTATGTGTCAGGGAAGAGTATTGAGGAGATTGCCCAGGTCTATGGCATAGGGGTTGAGAATATAATCAGACTCGCCTCAAATGAAAATCCGCTGGGCCCTTCTCCAGCTGCTCTGGAGGCTGCAGAGGAGGCTTTGAAGGTATCTCATCTTTATCCTGACCCGGAGGCTAAAGATTTATGCTCTGCTCTTAAGGAGTATATGAATATAAATTCTGAGGTTGTTGTGGGTAACGGCAGTGATGATGTCCTTGAGCAGATTGTTAAGATATTTGTTGAAAATGGAAATTCTGCCTTAATTGCTGCACCGACCTTCTCCTACTATAGCATTCTTGTGAAGATGTACGGCGGCATTCCAAATAATATACCCCTCAGGGAGGGTAAGGATAGCTTTTCATTTGATGTGAATAGTATTTTAAATTCTGTAGAGTCAAAAACAAAAATGATTTTCATATGTTCTCCAAACAACCCCACAGGAAACTCAATCTCTGAAAGTGAGCTGGAAGAGATTCTTGAAACCGGAAAAGTTATTGTGCTTGATGAAGCTTATAAGGAGTTTGGTGAAAGTTCTATGGCTGAACTGACCGAAACTTACTCCAACCTTGTAGTAACAGGAACATTTTCGAAGGCCTTTGGTCTCGCAGGGTTAAGAGCAGGTTACTGTGCATGTAGCACTGCTATAAAGGAATTGATACTTAAGGTAAAGCAGCCATTCAATGTTTCTTTTGTGGCTCAGAATGCTGCCCTTGCAGCTTTGAAGGATGTGGAGCATCTTGAGAGAAGTGTAAATCTTGCGAGAAATGGCAGAGAATATATTATAAAAGGGGCAAGAAGCCTGGGCATGAAAGCATATGATTCTCATGGCAACTTTGTGCTGATTAAAGCGGAAGGAAAGCCTGAAATTGTGGAAGACCTGTTCAGGAAAGGAATTATAGTCAGAGGCTGTGGCTCTTTTCCGGGATTAAGTGAGGAATACTTCAGAGTCAGTGTTGGCCTTGAAGATGAAAATAAAAGGTTTGTGGCTCGTCTGAAAGAAATAGTTTAGTGGGCGAGGAGAGATTCGAACTCTCGACCTGCGGTGTGTGAGACCGCCGTCATAACCAACTAGACCACCCGCCCGAAACAGAATTTGAACCAAGAATAGCAACATATTGAATTATTGAATGAGCTTTCTTTTAACAAGAAGAAAATGTGTAGAGAGCGACAGAATTATATCTATAGGTTGAGAAGGGCTATCCTTTCAATAATTATATTCTTTATAGCTTCTCTCCTCTCATCAAAACTTCCTGCACCTGCTGCTTCAAGTTCTCTCTCAGTTATATTGAAAAGTTTTTTGAGATAATCAAGCTTCTCAGGAGTTATCTCCAGCACTTTTTTACATTCTCTGCATTTATATTGCCTGATAAATTCCTCCGGGAACATCTCAGCAATCACAACGACATCTCTGGTATTATCAACACCGAGCCTGTCAATAGCAACATTTATCTGGTGCTGGGCAGAGGCTCTTATAAGAACTTCAATCTGTTTATTATGAGATATATTGCAGCTATTACTGAAAGCTCTCTGTGCCTGGGCAATTGCAAAGGCAATATGCTCCTCGCCTGCAACGGCTCTGGCATCAAAAATCTGGATTTCAGGCAGGTTCTCGAGAGCTTCGTGGTCCACAGCTTCTTCACACTTCAAAGCAAAAAACTTCATAATATTCAGGTGTAGAGCATTTCGTTAACTTTTTGATTGTTTTCAAGCTGCTTGAGAGCATAATCCAGATGCTTCTTTGTTACAGTTTTACTTTCGTCCAGTATAGCTCTATGTAGAGAAACTTTTAGAAGCTTATCCTTCAGGTCCCTACCTGAGAAGCCCTTTGTCTTTTGTGAGTACTTTTTGAGATTGGCTTTGAGTTTCAGGGGAAGCATTGCAGAATAGAGCTCAAGGATTTCAAGGCGTTCTTTTTCTCCTGGAAGTTCAAAGGAAAGTTCTTCTTCAAACCTTGACCTGAGAGCTCTGTCAAGCATGACAGGATTATTTGTGGCAGCTATAGTCACAATACCGGCATTGTCGTTTATACCATCCAGTTCAGTCAGGAGAGCATTTACTATCTCACTCACATCACCTCTCACACTCTGATAACTTCTGTCTAAGCCCACTGCATCAAGTTCATCAATAAAGATTATAGCAGGAGAAGAGTTTACTGCGGCACTGTATAGCTCGTGAATCCTCTTGCTTCCATCACCAACATACTCGCCTATGAGCTCAGTTGCTCTTATCATAAATAGATTCGCGGATGTTTCTGAGGCCAGAGCCTTGGCAGTCATAGTTTTGCCAGTTCCGGGAGGGCCATAGAAAAGTACATTTCTGGGGGCCCAGTACCCGAATTTTTCAGGTTCCTGAAGATATTGCATTATAATTTTGCATTTATCCTTTATCTTTACATGGCCTATAACATCACTGAATTTCACACCATAATCTAACTTACTCTCTCCAGTGTTCTTTTCAAGGGAAATCCGTGTGTTTTCTGTTATCGTCACATCCCCGGCAGGCAGAACCTTTATAACACGAAATGCAAAGTCAGGAATTAACCTCTGGTCGAAGAGAAAGTCACCATTCTTTATAGTCGCTCCCATCCATTGCTCTTTGGCATAAATTTCAAAAAGCTTCTCATCACTGACATTAACAGGATAATTTCTTGAAAAGTCCTTCAGTGGGTAGCCAGCTGGCTTCAATTTCAAAAACCTGGCAGGTCTGGCCTCTGTGTAACTTCCCACCCTCTGTTCCGCTTCTCTTGTTTTGGCGATTAACCATTCATCTAGGAAAGTTTGAATATGACTACCTCCATTAACATACATGATTTTAAGGTTAATGTCGGCAACAAAAATTGATAGGCTATGAGTGTGACTAAAAAGCCAGAAAGAGCCAGGCTTTTTGTAGTTTTTATGTTAAACTGGAGTAATGCTCAGATAATCAGATAACTCTGGCAAAACAATGGTAGAATTTATTTTAAAAAGGAAATACAGGATTTTAATTTTACCCGTTATTATAACCGAGAAATGCAGAGGAATCTCAAGAAATACTCTATATGTTTCACCAATATATTCATAATTTGGGATTTTTCTGATATAAAGCATTTAACATGTAATCTGTGAAGGAATGCATTTCATATAGTAGGAGAAGATACAGCCTTACCCAGAGAGATATAATTGGTGGATGTTTTTCATGTTTCTACCAGCATATATACTGTATAAAATTTATAGGGTTTCGGTTGATAAGTGGGCAGGGAGAGTTCTTTTAAATAAGCTAAGAGAAATAGTTTTGTATGAAAAAGTTATAAATTTATATTAAATCAATGTTTAAAAAAATTATAGTTTTTAAGAAAAATTTAACAATCTTACCAAAGAAGTCCCCTTCCTGAACTTTGTTAGGTAGGGGTTCAATTTGGTAGAGTATGCAATCTTTAAGGTATATTGTTAGATAGTAATGCTTAAAACGTATAAATACAGGCTAGAGCCGACAAAAGAGCAGAAGGTAGCGCTTTCTGAGACATTAGAGACCTGCAGGTTTCTATGTAACACTGCTCTTGCAGAGCGAAAGCGTCAGACATCCAGAGACTCTCCCAAAAGCTGAGAAGAGAATGATAAAGGCACAGAAAAGCCTGAGCAGGAAACAAAAAGGCTCGAACAATAGAAGAAAAGCCAGAAGAAAGCTTGGCTTAGTACATTTAAAGCTCTCTAATTGTAGAGTAGATTTCCTGCATAAAGTTTCCAGAATGTGGCTTGGTGATTGATAGAGACATAAATGCTGCAATAAATCTCCTGAAAATAGGATTAAAACAACTTGTAGGGCAGGAACTGTCCGAATTTACGCCTGTGGAGCTATTCAGTAGAAGAGCGTTGAAGCAGGAAGCCCCGGCCTGAAACACGTAAGTGTTTAGGTAGGAGTAGTTCACTGGGGGTGATTGATGTTGAAAGTGACGAAAACAAAGGAACAACCTTTATTATAACTCTTCCAAAAAATTAGAATTACTGGAGGTTAAGACAAATTTATATAATATTATGTATAAATAAATTTATGGCAGAAATTCTGATAGTGGATGATGACAGGGAGATTTGCAGTGTACTTAAAGAAATTCTTGAGGAAGAAGGCTACCATGTAGATTATGTTACCTCTGGTGATGAAGCTCTGATTGAAATAGATAAGGGTAATTATGATA
>VAOY01036962.1_pt1 | contig 12797 bp, 9 predicted proteins | sample 3393881 | NCBI WGS metagenome assembly VAOY01 (sample SAMN08290430, study PRJNA428436) | hydrothermal vent metagenome | isolation source: Deep-sea hydrothermal vent chimney | place: Indian Ocean: Southwest Indian Ridge
CTGTTGCTCTTGAGAAAGAGACACGCTTTGCAATAAGAGAGGGTGGAAGAACAGTGGGTGCAGGTGTTGTCAGTGAGATATTAAAGTAGGGGATGGTAGTATATGCGCGATTTGTTTGCTCTGCAATGTCCTGATTGTAAAAGAAAAAACTATATGATTACAAGGAACAAAAAATTAAAAAAGGAAAAGACTAACCTCAATAAGTATTGTCCTTTTTGCAAAAGGCATACCTTACACAAGGAGGTAAAAGCATAGGTCAGTAGCTCTAATTGGTAGAGCGTCGGTCTCCAAAACCGATGGTTGTGGGTTCGAGTCCCTCCTGGCCTACCATAAAAAAATGAATGCAATAAAAAATATAAAGAAATTTTTGTACAATTCGCGAGATGAGCTTTATAAGGTTGTCTGGCCGGATAAGAGAACTACTATAAATACGACTATTGCCGTTGTTGTGTTGTCGATTATGGTGTCCGCTCTGCTTAGTGTAGCTGATTACGTTTTTTCTTATCTGCTCAAGCTGGTTATATAGATGACGTCGGTGCAGAATAAAAAGAAATGGTACGCACTTCAGGTTCAAACAGGGTTTGAGAAACAGTTTGTCAAGATCTTGCCTAAAATATTGAAAGAAAAGGGATATGATATAAACGAAGACGATCTTTTTTTGCCTGTAGAAGAAGTCATAGATATACGTAAGGGAAAACGTACCGTCAGTGAACGATTTTTATATCAATCTTATCTGTTTATAAGGGCGGATATGACGGATAATCTGCAAAAAGTATTAATAAGGATGCCTCGTATAATCGGTATCATAGGAAAACCGTATAAACCGAGCATGATTGATGAGAAAGAGATAGAAAGTATAAAGAATAGAATTGAGAAATCCAAAGATACCCCGAGGCTTTCGATAATCTACAAGATTGATGATAGAGTAAGGGTTAAAGACGGCGCTTTTTCGGATTTCTCGGGAATTGTAGAATCTGTAGATGATGCAAAAGCAAGGTTAAAGATTATGGTAACAATTTTTGGAAGATCAACTCCGCTTGAACTGGATTATGATCAGGTTGAAAAGATATGAGGAGGATAGATGGCTAAGGGAATAGCTGCACTTATTAAGCTGCAAATAGCTGCCGGAAAAGCAAATCCGGCTCCGCCGGTCGGACCGGCGTTGGGACAGCATGGTGTTAATATAATGGAATTTTGTAAGCAATTTAATGCTGCCACTCAAAAGCAGGCAGGTGACGTTATTCCGGTGATTATAACTGTTTATAAAGATAAAAGTTTTACATTCATAACAAAACAGTCACCGGCTTCGCGATTGATACTTAAGGCTGCAGGACTTGAAAAGGGTTCTTCGGATAGTCTCAAGCAAAAGGTTGCGAAAATAACAGATGATCAGTTAACTCAAATTGCCGAAAAAAAGATGCCCGATCTTAATGCATATGATATTGACGCTGCAAAAAAAATTATTGCAGGCACTGCGCGTAACATGGGCATCGAGATAGAGTGATTTTACAAAGGGGACTTTAATTATGAAGAAACGAGGAAAGAGATATCAAAAATCTGCCGAACTGATTGAGAAAGATGTTATATATAACCTGGATGAAGCTATTGCTCTTTTGAAAAAGATGCAGTTTTCAAAATTTGATGAGACGGTTGAGCTGGTTCTGAGACTCGGAGTAAATCCTAAAAAATCGGATGAAGCAGTTAGAGGCAGCTGCATATTGCCTGCAGGTTCCGGTAAACAGACCAGGGTAGTTGCATTTTGCAAAGGTGAAAAGATTAAAGAAGCTACGGAAGCCGGTGCCGATTATGTAGGCGGAAAGGAGTTGGCGGATAAAATAGCTGCCGGGTGGCTTGATTTTGATCGTGTCGCTTCAACGCCGGATATGATGTCTGTCGCGGGAAAACTTGGACGTATATTGGGGCCGAGAGGTATGATGCCGAATCCTAAGGTTGGTACGGTTGCCCAGGATATAGGAAATATTGTGAAACAACTGAAGTTGGGACAGTTGGCTTTCAGGGTTGACAAGGGTGCAAATCTTCACTCTGCGATCGGCAGAGTATCATTTACCGACGAGAATCTAAAGAAAAATATCTCATCTTTTATAAGTGCTGTTAAAAAAGCCAAACCTGTATCATCTAAGGGAACTTACATCAAATCTGCTTATATATGCGCTACTCATTCTCCAAGCGTTAAGCTTGATGTAAAAAGTTTGCAGGAGTCATAGGGAGCGGTTTGAAATGGAGGAAGAATGAAAAAAAGTGAAAAAGTAGCATGGATTAATAACTGGAAATCCGGTTTAAACGATAATGATGCGTTAGTTTTCTTCAACTATCAGAATGTCGATGCAAATAGTATTGCGAACGTAAGGCGTGATCTTAGAGACAAGGGAGTCAGATTTACCGTTATAAAAAATTTGCTCTTCAAATTGGCAATAAGCGGAAGCAAACTGGAAGTGGTAAACGATCTTCTGAAAAATGCCAATGCAGTTGGAATACATAGCGATCCCATTGAGCTTGCTAAAATTTCAACAGAAATAAATAAGCGCTACAAGCTGGCAATAAAAGGCGGCTATGCCGACGGTGCCAAATTGTCGAAGCAGGATGTTATAGAGTTGTCGAAACTGCTTCCGAGAGAGCAGCTGCTTGCAAAACTTCTTTCTATGCTTAATGCGCCTGTTGGAGGATTTGTATCGACATTATCAGGTATTATAAGAAATTTAGTATATACAATAGATGCCATAAAAAACAAAATTAATTAGGAGGAAAAAGTGGCTATAACAAAGGAAGAAGTAGTAAATTTTATAGAGAATATGAGTGTTTTGGAGCTTTCAAATTTCGTAAAAGAACTGGAGGATCATTTTGGTGTTACTGCTGCGGCACCGGCAGCCGTTGCAGTCGCAGCCGCCCCCGGTGAACAGGAGGCAGAAGAAAAAACGGAATTTGATGTGGTTTTGAAAGAAATTGGACAGAAAAAGATCGCTGTAATTAAGGCTGTAAGGGCTGCTACAGGTTTGGGTCTTGCTCAGTCAAAAGAGATTGTTGACAAGTCTCCTTCTACAATCAAAGAAAAACTAAGCAAAGAAGATGCTGAAAACTTAAAGAAATCATTAGAAGAAGCCGGTGCAGTTGTTGAACTTAAATAAATATACAGATTCCTGCTTTGATTAAGATAAGTTTTTTATAATAGAATGAACCGGGGCATAAAAAATTGATAACATTGCCCCTCAAATAAAGAGGCAATTGAATTTGCCTCTTTATTTTTTATCTGTGCATATCTGTGCATAATAATAGTGGGTAAGCTATGAGATTAGTTGCTCATATGGATATAAATTAATAAATACCTTTTCGGAGGATAAATGGCACATCTGTTATGGTCGGAATATCGACTAAGAGTAAATTTTTCTTCAAAGGAAAATAGATTTGAAATGCCTGAGCTGCTTAAAACTCAAATAAATTCATATAAGCAGTTTTTGCAGTTAAATACTCCTCACGTAAATGTCCCTCAAGAGAAACGGGAAAATGTCGGTTTGGAGGCTCTCTTCAGGCAATTTTTTAATATAGAGAATGAAAGAAGCAGCTGGAGCCTGAAATATCTGGGATATACGTTGGAGGAACCGAAATATAGTGTGAAAGATTGTCTTGAAAAGTCTTTGAGCTATGCAGGTGCGCTGCAAGTTCGGCTAAGATTGAATTTGTGGGATACGGATCCCGACACCGGTAAGAGAACCGGTATAAAGATTGCAAAAGAACAAAAGGTCTATATAGGAGATATTCCTTTTGTAACCGAAAACGGCAGTTTTATAATGAACGGTGTCGAAAGGGTTTTTGTTATGCAGCTTCACAGATCACCCGGTGTTATTTTTAAACGCATAAAATCGGAGGAAATGCTAAGTGAAGATCTGTTTTCGGCTCAGGCTATACCCGAGCATGGAAGCTGGATGGAGTTTGAAACAACAAGGAAAAATATCTGTTACCTAAAAATAGACAAGAGAAAACGTTTTCCGATTGCCCTGTTTCTTAATGCAATAGGTTTTTCGAATTCCGACATATTAAGAAGATTTTATAAAACCGTATCAGTTAAAAAAGAAGGAGAATGTTTTTTTGCGAAAGGTGATGTAAAAGGACTGATTCTCGACAGTGATATAATAGCGGAAGAAAAACTAATTGCCAAATCCGGTTCGAAAATTACAAGAAAATTAATAAAACAGTTGAATGATCCCGATATCTATTATCCGATAGCCAATGTTTCTCTTTATGAAAACTGTATTCTTGAAGATATACAATTGGATGATGAGATAACAATTGAAGCAGGTGAGACAATAACACCGGAAAGTCTTGCGTTGCTGAAAAACTCCGGCTGTAGTTTTGATCTTGCACTTGTTAAAGACGAGAAGCAGCTGATGCTCAGCAGCATAAATACTGCGAAAGTTTTGATTAAGAAGCTTAAAGGCAGTATCAATGAGACAATGAGCGACGAAGATCTGGCAACCATTTTTATTTATCATAACCAGCGTCCCGGAGAACCGGTTTCACCTCAAGAGGCAAGACAGTTCTTAAACAATCTTTTTTTTGAAGGTCCATCATATGATCTGTCTGTTTATGGACGTATCAAGGTTAATAGGCGTTTAGAATTAGATATACCGACAAACAACACGCATTTAACCAAAGAGGACGTAGTTAGAACGGTTGAATACCTCGTTTTGCTTCTTAACGGAAAAGGATTTTTAGATGACATAGACAGCCTTGCCAACAGAAGAATAAGAAGAATAGATGAAATGCTTAGCGTTCAACTGAAACCCACCATGCTTTCGATGCAGAAAAACATAAGGGATAAAATAGGTTTTTTAGAAGCGGAAACAGCATCGCCTTCAATGTTGGTGAATGCAAATGCATTTACCTCTGTTTTCAAATCCTTTTTTGAAAGCAACCAGTTGTCGCAATTTTTAGATCAGATTAATCCTCTTTCCGAGGTTAGCCATAAAAGAAGAATTTCTTCATTGGGTACAGGAGGTTTGACAAGAGAGAGAGCAGGATTTGAGGTTAGAGATGTAAACCCGAGTCATTACGGAAGAATTTGCCCGATTGAGACGCCGGAAGGTCCGAATATCGGTCTTATAGTCGCTCTTGCAACTTATGCCAAAGTCAATCAATACGGATTTATTGAAACTCCGTATAAAAAGGTTGTCAATGGTGTCGTTACGAATAAAATTGTCTATCTTTCTTTTAGCGACGAATACGATAAGATTATCTGTACTGCTAAGGCTAAAATGGATGGTAAAAAACTTATCGGAAAAATTGAGGCAAGAAGAAACGATGATATAATTTTAATTTCTCCGGAAAAGGTTGATTATATGGATATAAATCCTCAGCAGCTTCTTGGAGTAAGTGCATCCGCAATTCCTTTTGTCGGTCATGATGATGCCAATAGGGCGCTTATGGGCTGCAATATGCAGAGACAGGCTGTTCCGCTTGTCAAACCGTCAAGCCCGTTGGTTGGTACCGGAATGGAATCTGTAATAGCAAAAAGTTCAGGAAGAATGTTGAGGGCAAAGCGGAACGGAGAGGTCGTATATGTCGATAGTGCTATGATTGTTATACAAACTTCTAATGATGAGAAGGGAAAATCATTGTATGATATTGACGTATACAGACTTAATCAATATACGAGATCAAACCAGAATACGGTATTTGTAAATATTCCTATAGTAAAAAAGCATGATATGGTGAAAAAAGGTCAGGCGATTACCAATGGTCCTTCGACTGACAAGGGAGAGCTGGCTTTGGGGCAGGATCTTATGGTAGCCTTTGTGCCCTGGAGAGGGTATAACTACGAGGATGCAATTACTATATCGGAGCGTGTGGTAAAAGAAGATCTTATGAGCTCTATTCATATGGAAACATATGAATGTATAGAGCATGATACTAAGCTTGGGCCTGAGGAGTTTACCTCAGATGTTCCGAACAATGCCAAAGAGCTTTTAAGAAACCTTGATGATAACGGAATTGTAAGGGTTGGCTCATATGTTAAGCCGGCGGATATTTTGGTTGGTAAGGTTACACCAAAAGTTGAGACAAGCTATTCTCCCGAAGAAAAGCTGTTCCAGGCTATATTTGGCGAGAAAGCAAAAAATGTTTCGGATTCTTCGCTTAAAGTACCTCCGGGAATTAGCGGCATTGTTACCGATGTAAAGGTTTTTGTAAGAAGAGGCGTCGAGAAAGGCGAAAAGCGTCTCGAGCTTGAAGATTATGAAAAGAAGCAGGAATATGCTTTGCTTGAAAGAAAAAAGAAGATCATACATCGTTTGATTGCATTATCGATTGCGTCTGCTGCGCACGGTGCAACAGCTGCAAATTCGGTAAAAAGAAAGGGCGTATATATAATAAAATCAGCGGGTATTATTACAAAAGAGAAACTGCTTAAGTTAAAATATTCAGAGCTTTCCCATATCTCTACGATTGATGATGCTCTTAACAGTAAAATAAAATCGATTCTGACTTACTATAATAAGATGATTGATGCCGCTGAGGCATCTTATCGGAAAAATGTTTCTTCAATCGAGTCCACTGAAGAGCTTGCAACCGGAATTCTGAGAATTGCTAAGGTTACCATTGCTCATAAAAGACATCTTCAGGTTGGAGATAAGCTTGCCGGTCGGCATGGGAACAAAGGGGTTGTCTCGCGTATATTACCCGAAGAAGACCTGCCTTTTATGGAAGACGGCAGGCCTGTAGATATTGTTTTAAATCCTTTGGGTGTGCCGAGCAGAATGAATGCAGGTCAGATATTAGAGGCTCATTTGGGTATGGCGGCAAGAGGTATAGGTAAGTTGATAGATAAAGCCCTAAAGAAATATGATCTTGACCGTGTAAAAGGAGTTATGCTTTCAACCGTTTCCAACACCGACGAAGATACAAAAAAATATATTGACTCTCTCTCGAATGAAGAACTTATGCTGTATGCTGATGATTGGCGCAACGGAGCGTTTATGGCTACACCGGCTTTTGATGGAGCTTCAGAGAAAGATGTTGACGAACTTATGACACTTGCCGGAATTCCGGCAGATGGCAAATATACTATATATGACGGTATCACCGGAGAAGCCTTTGATCAAAAGATTATGATTGGTGTTGTTCATATTCTTAAACTTGACCATATGGTTGAGGATAAGATTCATGCGCGATCGGTCGGTCCCTATTCTCTCGTTACGCAGCAGCCGCTTGGCGGAAAGGCTCAGTTTGGAGGCCAGCGTTTTGGTGAAATGGAGGTGTGGGCGCTTGAGGGGTATGGAGCGGCATACAATCTTCAGGAGGTGCTTACGCTGAAATCGGATGATATAGAGGGACGAAGCAGATCATATGAGGCTATTGTAAAGGGCAAACCGGTGCCGCTCGGAGGATTGCCTGAGTCGTTTAATGTTCTGGTAAAAGAACTTCAAAGTTTAGGTCTTTCGGTAGAACTTCTGAAAGAGACCAGGTAAGGAGAAAAGCTATGTATACGATATTAAAAGCTAAGCCAAAAACATCGAATGATTTCGATGCTATAAGAATAAAAATAGCATCTCCCGAGGAGATAAAAGATTGGAGTAACGGAGAAGTTAAAAAGGCAGAAACGATCAATTACAGAACTCTGAAGCCTGAACCCGATGGTCTTTTTTGTGCTAAAATCTTTGGGCCAATCAAAGACTATGAATGTCTCTGCGGTAAATATAAAGGGATGAAATTCAGAGGAACTGTATGTGAACGATGTGGTGTTGAGATAACGGAATCAAGAGTGAGAAGACATAGAATGGGTCACATTGAACTGGCAGTTCCGGTTGCACATATTTGGTATCTCAGTTCTATACCGAGTATCATTTCGATATTGACGGGAATAAAAGCAAAAGATCTTGAGAGAGTCGTTTATTATCAGGCGTATGTTATTACCAACAGCAAGCTAAAAGAGATTTCTGTGAGTGATATTATAGCAGAGTCTGAATACGAGTCTGTTAAAGAAGAATATGGCGACAATTTTGAGGCGGACATGGGCGCAAAATCATTGTCTAAAATTTTGGCAAATATGGATCTTGATTCTTTGAGATCTGATCTTATGGCTGCCCAAAATGCTACATCATCCGTTGTCACAAAGAAAAAACTGTCCAGAAGACTTAAAATAGTTGAATATTTTATACGTTCGGAGAACCATCCCGAATGGATGATTCTTTCTGTTCTGCCGGTTATTCCTCCGGATTTGAGGCCTTTGGTTGCACTTGAAGGAGGCAGATTTGCCTCGTCGGATTTAAATGATTTATATAGACGCGTTATAAATAGAAACAACAGACTCAAAAAACTTATTGAATTAAAGGCTCCCTCAATAATATTGCGCAATGAAGAGAGGATGCTTCAGGAGTCGGTTGATTCTTTACTTGATAACGGCAAGAGAAAGCAGGTAGTGAGACGTTCAAACAGACTTCCGCTTAAATCTTTGAGCGACAATCTAAAGGGAAAACAGGGAAGATTCAGAAGAAATTTATTGGGTAAAAGGGTAGATTATTCGGGAAGATCCGTTATCGTTTCCGGTCCCGATCTTTCGTTTGATCAGTGCGGTCTTCCGAGAGAGATGGCTTTAGAGCTTTACAGACCCTTTGTGTATCATCTGCTGGAAGAAGAGGGATATGCGACAACATTAAAGGCGGCTAAGCATCAGGTTGAGCGTCGCGAGGAACATATCTGGGAAATTCTGGAAAAAGCAGTCAAAGAACACCCCGTTTTTCTCAATAGAGCTCCAACGCTTCACAGATTATCTATACAAGGTTTTTTTCCGGTGTTAACCAATGATAAAGCAATACATCTTCATCCTCTGGTATGTGCGGCGTTTAATGCCGATTTTGACGGAGACCAGATGGCTGTTCATCTGCCTTTATCAGATGAAGCTCAGGCGGAAGGTATAATGCTGATGCTTGCTCATAACAATATTGTTTCTCCATCAAACGGAGGAATTATAGCAAAGCCTTCTCAGGATATGGTTTTGGGTATTTACTATATTACAAAACCGCTGCCCGGTGCAAAAGGCGAAAGCATGATTTTTGCCGATAAACAGGATGCAATTTGTTGGTACAACGCTTCTTATATTGCGGTAAATGCGTCTATAAAGGTAAGAATAGCCGGTAAAATTATTGATACAACTGTTGGAAGACTGCTGATTTCCAATCTGCTTCCCGATGATTTTCCGTTTTCACAAGTTAACAAGTTGATAAAGAAATCGGATATTGCAGCTATTGCAGACAAGGTATATGAAGAATATGGAAATATCAGTACGGTAAGCTTTCTTGATAATATAAAAGATTTAGGATTCAAAATGGCGGCACTTTCAGGCTGTTCGATTTCTATAAAAGATATGATTATGCCGAAAAGGAAACAGGAAATCCTTGAAAGTTCACAAAAAAAGGTTGATGAGATAGTTGCACAATATAGAGACGGCTTGCTGACCGAAAGAGAGCGATACAATAAGGTAATTGATATCTGGAGTAGTGCTACCTCAGAGATCAGCGTGGAAACGATGAGAGATCTTGGAAATGATCAAAATGGATTTAATCCTATCTTTATGATGAAGGATTCGGGAGCGCGGGGAAGTGAGGAACAGATAAGACAAATGTCGGGTGTGAGGGGTCTTATGATAAAACCCTCCGGTGATATTGTTGAACTTCCTATAAAATCGAATCTTCGCGAAGGCATGAGTGTTCTTGAATATTTTACCTCCTCTCATGGAGCAAGAAAAGGTCTTTCCGATACAGCGTTAAAAACTGCAAATGCCGGATATCTCACACGAAAATTGATTGATGCAGCTCAAAATGTTGTGGTTAGAGAAATTGATTGCGGAACCACTAACGGCATAGAGGTCGATCAGATAACCATATCGGGAACTGTTATTGAGAATCTTTATGAACGCATTGTAGGACGTGTGGCGGCAGAAAATATAATTAACCCCTTCAATAAACAGGAGTTTGTACAATCCGGATCGGTTATAACTAAAAAATTGGCAAGAAAAATTGTAGATTTGAGTATAAATAAGATAAAAATTCGTTCAGCTCTTACCTGCAGAGCGGAAAACGGTATTTGTGCAACATGCTACGGATATGATCTTACTACGGGCAAACTTGTTGAGATTGGAACACCTGTTGGGATAATTGCCGCTCAATCAATCGGAGAGCCCGGAACTCAGCTTACGCTCAGAACATTTCATGGCGGCGGCACTGCAAGCATGGACAACGAAAAGGTTTTTGCGAGTACCGGTAAAGCCGGATTTGTCAGATTTTATAATATAAAAACAGCCGTTAACTCTAATGGAGACAAGGTTGTTTTATCGAGACGTGATGCAATGATGCTGATAACGGAGCCGTTTCTTGTAGTATCTGATGCTGCATCAATACAGATAGATGAAGATTTTAGAAGCTACACTTATAAAATAAAAGATAAAGAATATAAGATTTCAAAAGCAAGTCTTCTTAACCAATCCGATTTTGCACACGGCGGTGAAACTGCGATAGGAAAATTGAGAATTCTTGTAAAGGAACCCTGTTCAGTTGAAAAAAATACCATTATTATTGAAAGAGTGCTTGAAGTGTGGGATATACCTAATAAAATAACTTATGGTGCGAAGATATATGTAAATGATGGAGATGCACTCATCAGGTTTTTAAAAGCATCAAAAGCGGGACGGATTGAGATCTGGATACTGGATGGCGATGAAATGGTGCACACTACAGAAGATACGGGCAAGAAGATTAACAGATACGGAACGCATATCTTTATCTTAGATGAAGATGATCTGATTGTTGAACGTTATTATGTGCCGGTTGGATCCAGGTTGTCTGTAAAAGATGGAGACAAGGTCGCAAGAGGTGATCTTCTGGCATATAAAGATGAGAGTGAGCTTGAAAAATTCGCAAACGACAAAGATATGTATCAATCAACGGTAATGCTGGCTGATTGGGATGCTTACTCGTCTTATATTCTTTCATCTCAGAATGGTACGATTACTTTTAAAGATATTGTTGCCGACAAAACATTGAAGGATGAGGTTGATCGTATTACCGGTTTGAGAAGCAAAACAATAGTTGAATCAGTTGACGTCAAACTGTTTCCCAGAATTGTAGTTAAAGATGAATCGGGCAGCGATGAGTATTTTCTGCCGCCTAGAACCATATTACTTAAACAGATGGGTGATTACGTGAAAGCGGGAGACATATTAGGCAAGATTCCGAAAGAGACTGCAAGAACGAGTGATATTACAGGGGGATTGCCGAGAGTTGTCGAGATTGTGGAGGCGAAATCTCCTAAAATGCCTACCGTTGTATCCGAAATTAGCGGTGAGGTGAGCTACGGCAAGGAGATAAGAGGCAAAAAAACCGTGTATGTGACGAGTTCCGGCGGAATGGAGAAGGAGTATGCAATTCCACGCAACAGACGAATTCAGGTGTATCCTCATGATCATATTGAAGCCGGTGAGCCGATAACCGATGGTGTTGTAAACCCCGCCGATATTCTAAGAATTCTTGGAGAAAAGCAGCTTGCAAAGCATCTTGTGAGCGAAGTTCAGCAGGTTTATAAAATACAGGGCGTTGATATTAACGATAAACATTTTGAAGTAATTGTTCGTCAGATGTTGAAATGGGTTACAGTTGAGAACCCCGGTGAAAGCGGTTTAATTCAGGGAGAGGTAATTAACAGATACAAATTTGAGCAGCTGAACAGGAAACTTGTCGGTGAAGGCAAAAGACCGGCTCTGGCAAGGATTTTATTTTTAGGCATAACAAGAGCTTCTCTTGCGACCGATAGTTTTATTTCTGCAGCGTCATTTCAGGAAACAAAGCGTATTTTGACAGATGCGAGCATCAGGGCGGCGACCGATAATCTGGAAGGCCTAAAGGAGAATGTGATTGTCGGAAGACTTATACCTGCCGGTACCGGTCAGAAGCGTATGGAAAACGTTAATGTGATTTTACAAAATAACGCTTGACAAATCATAATTTTTATCGTATTTTAACAATCGTTTCAAAAAATGGGAGGATATGGTGCCAACTATTAATCAGTTGATAAGAAAGGGAAGGAAGAAGTTAAAGAAAAAGAGTAAGACGCCTGCATTGAATGGATCACCTCAGAAAAGAGGTGTGTGCACGAGAGTGTATACGACAACACCTAAGAAGCCGAACTCTGCATTGAGAAAAGTTGCAAAGGTGAAATTGACCAGTGGTTTTGAGGTGATTAGCTATATACAGGGAGAAGGTCATAATCTTCAGGAACATTCTATAGTACTGGTAAGAGGCGGCAGAGTTAAGGATTTGCCTGGTGTCAGATATCATGTTGTCAGAGGTGCGCTTGATACTGCAGGTGTGGAAGGAAGAAAAAACGGACGCTCGAAATACGGCGCCAAGGCATCAAAAGAGTAATAATTAGGGGTTTTTATGTCAAGAAGAAGAAGGGCCGTAAAGAGAAAAGTTGCGGCTGACAGAGTTTATAACAGTATGCTTGTTAGCAAAATAATAAATGGATTTATGAAAGACGGAAAGAAGAGTATTGCGGCAGGAGCTCTATATAGTGCTGCAAAAATTGTAGAAGAGAAAACCAAAAAAGATTTTCTTGAAGTGCTTATCGCTGCTGTCGATAATATTAAACCGAAGATAGAGGTTAGGCCGAGACGTGTCGGCGGTGCCACTTATCAGGTTCCTATTGAGGTTTCTTCCAGAAGACAGAACAGTCTCGCAATCAGATGGCTTGTCCAATATGCAAGAACACGCGGTGAAAAAGGTATAACCGAAAGA
>VAOY01030341.1_pt1 | contig 12789 bp, 12 predicted proteins | sample 3393881 | NCBI WGS metagenome assembly VAOY01 (sample SAMN08290430, study PRJNA428436) | hydrothermal vent metagenome | isolation source: Deep-sea hydrothermal vent chimney | place: Indian Ocean: Southwest Indian Ridge
AGGCGGAAGGAAAAAACGGAGAAACAGCCAGATTGGCTGCATAAGGAATGAGTTTGATGAGAGCCACTCAGATATTTTCAACTAAAAACTTGACATCCTCCACTTAACAATCCATTTTTGATGTCTTTAGGAATAATATATTTCTTTTTTAATTTTTTATATTCCTCTATTGTGATTAAATGATCAATTTCTTTTAGTTTTTTCAGAAGCTTAAGCGCATCTATATACAAAGTCTTCCAGCCACTAAGTAAATCCTTTTGAAATTCTGAGGGTAAAATGTAATTATGTGTTAAATCTTCGTAGTCTTCATTTTTTAATAATAAATTGCCTGTTTCCAATTCATTTAAAAAGTTACATACATTTTCATATTCTTCATATTCATTGCTAACCATATTTTTTTTGACTTGTTCAGGTAAGCTATAGTTGTTCAAAAGCTGTTCATATTTCTCTTTCCGAATAAGAATATTTTTTTTGACTAAACTCCTTAACCATTCAGCGCCAGTCTCATAAAGGATCGTTTTTTCTCCTGTTAGCCTGTTCTTTAATTCTTCCGGAATAATGTAATTAGTTGTTAAATTATTAAATTCTTCTGAAGTTATTAAAAGATTATTGTTTTGAAATTTCCTTAAATATTTCAACGCACCTTCATATGTTCTGGTGTTGACACTACATAGTTGCTTCTTTAACTCTTCCGGTATTAAATATTTGCTTATAAGTTCCTCATACTCATGCTTCGACAATAAGTAATTGTCTTTTTGATAACTTTTAATAAATTCAACTGCTTTTTCATATTTTAATTGTTCGTCACTTCTTAAATCCTTTTTTAACTCTTCCGGTAGCATATAATTAGTCATCAGATCTTCGTATTCATTTTCTGTAAATAGACTATTGTTTTTCTGATTTGCTCTCACCATTCTTATAAGAAATTCATAATCCGTTATCGTTTTACCTTTAAGATAATTAGAATCACTCGACAAAAATGGGATAAAATATTCATTTTTTAATATTTCAAACTCCTCTTTTGTTAACACAAGATCATTTTTATGCAATAGAAGGAGTTTTTTAACTTTTTCTATATATTGAGAGGAATATCCTTTAATCAATGCACTCCGAAGTTCTTCAGGTATGATGTAAAGATTGATTAATTCATCATACTCTTCTTTTGTCATAAACAAATCAAGATTTTCTATAATAAAGTCCAATTTCTCATAAGGAATCTCGGTAATATCACAAGGGAGTATGTATTTGTCGATACTTAGCATGAAATCCAATACCTTAAATATCTTTGTCAGCTTGTCAGTGTATTCTTTTTCAGAAGGCATTGTTTTATTCAAGGCAACAAGCAGATTATACAAATCATCCATTTCCTTAGATGTAAGTCGTAAATACTTTCTGTAATACTCAAGCAATGCTCCATTCACCAATGCATCCACAACTGCTTTTCCCCCGTTAAACAGCTTTGAATGTTCTTTTCTCAAAACCTTGCCTGCATATAAGTGAAGGTTCTGAATCGTTATAAGTTTCCCTTGAAATACAAATGGAAGCTCTCTGTTAAATGTATAAATAATTCTCAAGAGGATTAAATCATTATCACCCGCCAAGTCCTCCCGTATCTTTTCTATCCTTACACTGCCATCATACTCCTCATTATTTTCAAGCCATTTAGTTATATATCCTCTGTTAATATGAGCTATAGCATCATTCCAGGAATCCTCGCTTTCAACGAATGCTGCCACTAATTTCTTAAGTGAGAAGTACTCCTTATCATGAAATTTGTATGGCTTCTCATACTCACCTTTCTTATTCTCTACTTCTGAAAAATATACACGAATATCTTTCTCACCATTCAACCATCTTCTCACTTCCGCGTAGCTCCATCTCTTATCCGGTTCCCTCGTTAAAAGCCCCTTTAATAAAAGCTGATATTCTTCTGGTATGTCATTTGGTATACCTACCCCCTTTGTGGATAAAGTATACATTATTACTTTTGTATCAAGTCCGTTGAATGGATGTTTGCCGGCAAGCATTTCAAGTATTATCATCCCAAGCGACCAGTAATCGGCTTCTTTTCCTACTACGCCTGTAAAAGATTCCGGTGACCAATACAAAGGGGTACCTTTTATTTTTGTCATTTTCCTTGATAATTCCGGATCAAGTATGGAGGCTATCCCAAAGTCTGTAAATATCAGGTCAAGAGGCTCTTCAGATCTTACAAGTATGTTTGAAGGTTTCAGGTCAAGATGCAGCAGGTTGTTGTCATTAAGAACTTTAAGTCCTTCTACTATCTCTTCTGTTATTGTTTTTAGTTCTTTTTTCCGGAATCCGGCGTTTATATAGTCTCCCAGTGAACCGCATTTCGCATGCTCCTGTATTTCGTACCATTTTTTTGTCTTGTCATCATATCCATATTCATATATTTCAATAATGTGCTCTGGAAATTTACAGCTTAGTTCTTTCGCTTTCTTCAGCACCTCCGCTTTGGGGTCCATTCCATATCTGTACAGTTTGAGAATGACGTCCTTATCTTCCTGCTTTATAAGGTATATATCTGCCTCTCCACCGATTGCCGGAAATTGCTCAAGTATAGGATAATTCCTGAAACTGCTTATCTCAGAGCCAACAACAGTCTCTCGTTTTTGCTCAACTGCAGTACCATCGAATTCAATAATTGTCATGTCCTTCAAATCCCGGATTGTTATTTCATTATCGTCTATTACATCGTCAGTCGTTTCCCGCCTCTTTATTTCACTTTCGACAAAAGCCTTATCCTCTCTCTCGATTATTGTTTTATTCTGATATTCATTTTCCGGGGTATTGGAGCTCACTTCATGTACCTCCCTTTTTCGATTCCTTCTGCTTCCGTTACATAAGTTCTTTTTACATTTGCAAGCTCTTTATTGACAACATATAGAACCGGTTCCTCTTCCGGCTCTTTTCTTAGATTTACTTTGAGATCAATGCCGTTCTGTTTCATCCCTTTAAGGAAATTATCAAAATCACTGCACCAGTGTTTTGCAATTTCCGTATCTTTCTGCTGCTGGTAATCAGTAATATTTTTTTTCTCTGCATCTGTTGCAACTATCTTCACAATTCTTGTAACAAATTCACCATAGCTGTTGATTTTTGTCATTATCTTGTAGTCTTTCCATTTTGAATCAAAATAAACCGTGCTTTCATGAGACAGCTCTTCAATCGATCTATTCCCTCCGTTATCTTCGACAACAGAATAGCCAAGTTTTTTGAGATTTTCCTTGACCTTTACTGCAAACTCCTTCCTCTTTTGCATCATATTTTTCTTTTCTTCAGCATCAAGGAGTAATCCCTTAATCTTGCCTGATAAAGAATTGAACTCAGATATTTCTATAAGATTTTTTTCAAGCGAGCGGTCAATTTCTTCCAAAATATCTGAGGGAGAGCCGTAATCCGCAAGCTTGCTTTTGTATTCAGTCAGCACTTCTTTAAAAACGCTGTTCCATGCCATGTTATCCTTCAGTTTTCCGTAGGTCAATTTTATCTGATCCTTCACCATTTTCAGTCTCTGCTCGTTTTCTGAAGACACCCCCCGAACAATGCTTTCTAATTTTTTGTAAGCTGCTTTATCCATTTCCTTAATAAGACCATGAAATTTCTCTATTTCATCCATGATTTTATTAATTTCGATTTGCTTCTTATCTTTCCTGGTTACTACTTTTATCTTTTCTTCTTCAGTATCATTGACCTGAACGGTTTTTGCGAACCCATGAACATCAACAAGTTTACTAATTGTCTCAAGTAATGCCTCCAGGAGTTTGTCCTTCTGTTTAACTGAAGAAAGGCTTCCTGTCTTCTCAATCTCTCTCTTCAGATTTTCAAAGTCCTTTTTGTATGTCATTAGCATATCTGAGGACAATACCTTTGATATACTTGCACGTGCTGACTTAATAGAATTATCAACTCTCCTGATTGTTTCTTCCTGTTCCGATTTCAGGAGCTCTATTTTATGCTTCATATTCAAAGCATTCCTGCTGAATTTTCCTTCGATGTCATTCAAGGCTCTGCTGTTACTTGAAGAATCGAATACTTCCCATGTATAGCCATTAACAAGATCATTTACGCGCTTTTTCAGATTATTCAGGTCTCCTGAAATTTCCGCTCTAAAATCTTCACGCAAGCTACCTGCTTTACGTATAACATCTGCACATAAAGAGCTAAGCCTGTTTCTCAGGTTGTCCCTGTTATTTTCATAAGTTCTTCTGCGATTCTCATATGAGCTGATTTCCAAACTACTCATTATCGGGCTCTCCCTTCAATAACAATAATGCTTAAATTATCTTTTGCTCCGCTGTTTAATGTCTTGTCAAACAAACAGTTAACAACATCTTTTATATCTTCTTGCGAAAAGCATTCTTCCATTTCTTCAATGCTCATAGCTTCCCATACACCGTCAGTGCATAAAAAGAATCTTTGCCCATCCGATATTTTTATCTCCTTATAAAATACTTCAGGCATTTCATCTTTTAAATCACCGATTATTGCCGAAGTCAGCACGTTCTTTTGAAGGTGTGATCTCATTTCCTCTTCGGTAATATCCCCGTTATCAACAAGGTTCTGAACAAGCGAATGGTCTCTTGTGATTTTCTCAAGGTAGCTGCCGTTCAGCCTGTATCCCCTGCTGTCTCCACAGTTAAATACATATGCTTTATCATTAAGGAATAACATTCCGGCAACCGTTGTGCCCAGACCATGATTTTCCTTATCAGCTTCAACGACCCTGTTTAATTCTTCTTTTGCCTTTTTGATCAAATGTCCTATACCTTCAATCTCTTTAACATGCCCAATGTTTTCCTGGAAAATATTCAACACCGTTTTGCTCGCAACCTCTCCTTTTTTATGACCTCCCATGCCGTCAGCTACAATAAATATTTGTCTATCTCCGTCAGATAATAATTCCTCGGATTCATTCATACTGCTTTCAGAAATGAGGAGATCATTTAACAAAATGCTGTCTTCGTTATTGTCTCTTTCTTTACCGATGTTTGTTATATAACTGGCATTAAGTTTCATATCTAATTTGGAGTAATTAATTTTACTGCATATATGATGATTTATTAAAACGTTCTCGGTGGATTCTTAATAAGAGACTCATATACTTCTATGCTTCTTGAGGCTTGCAAAAATTCTGCTCAATCTGTGAGTATTTTATCCAGTAGATTTTTTTCATCAAACGTTGCCATTTATTCCTCCCTGAACTTTCTTTTAAATAACTTATCCTGAAATAGGGATAAACTTATCTCTATTTGTAATTATCCATTTTTTATCATGATCATTTGCAAACTGTTCCATATTTTCAAATACTGCTTCCATCATTAAAGCAGAATATGACGGATATAAAAGGTGCTTATTAAGACCCTCCTTGTAGCCGTTGACAATGTAACCGATCCTTGCAGATCCAAGCTCATCAAATTGCTTTCCAAACTGCAAGAATGTTGCGTTTGCAGTTGCAAAGTACCAGAAAAAAATTGGATCATCGATAGAACCATATCTGTTCTCATAATCTTGCATAATATCATCAAGCATATTTGTAGTATCCAGAATCTCTTTAGGATCGACATCTTCTTTTGAGGTAGCTTTACTAAGCAAGGAAACTGCGTTTAAGAAATCATAAAAATATTTTTGGTCCTTCCATAAATTCTTGTTCATATCAAATGAATAAGTTCTATGCTTTTTACGGTCATTCTCGATTCCTTTTAAATACTCATCTGCACTTTTATCTCCCAAGCTGCTTCCTTTTTTTAAATCTGATACTGCCTTTTCAATATTTCCTAATTGTGCATAAGTCGCACCACGTGCTGTGTAAGCTTTACCTTCATTGGGCTCTAAGGATATTACCTTGTTGAAATTTTCAATAGCTTTTTCAAACTGTTCCATAATCATATATGTGGCACCTCGTTCAATATAAAAAGCTACATTGTTTGGATTAAGTTCAATTGCTTTGTCCCAAGCTTCTACAGCTTTTTCATATTCTTTATTTACAATGAATTTTATGCCCTTATTAAACCAATCGTTTGCATCAAGTGACTTGTTCTGATCTTCTTTATTGTGTCTTTCAAAAAAACTCATTTTACCCACCTCATGATAGTTCCTTATTATTGTGTATACAATATGTCTAATCCATTCTTAAACTTAATAGAACAATTTGAGCTTATTCCCAGTTTTTAACTTGTTGCTCAAATACTGAAGACACTATATCTAATACATCTTTTCTTGCGTTTGCATCTTTCGGCAAACAAAGAATATGAGCTGTTCGCTCCCAATAGAATGGAAGGATTGTGATTTTAAACCATGACTTAATGCGATTCATTAGACCACTATCTAACTCCTCTCCTTCTACTAAAATCAAGTATTCACCTCTATTGAAAACTCCACCACGCTTTGCCAATAAAATCTGACTTACGGTTGCAGTTGGGATAATTATTAATGGACCAGTAGGGCGTTCGCTTCTGAAAAAACCAAGGATTATATATCGGACCCAAGGCTTGCGCTTTAAAAGTTTTTGTAGTGTTTCCACTTTCCCTGGTTTTAATCCGCTTAAAATCTTTCCGATAACCGGCAGTAAAAATGCCCATATAATTCTTGCCAGCAATCTGGCAAAGAATTGTAATATCAATGAAAAAAACGATTTAATGAGTGTTAAAGGTGATAACACGAGTCGAGGAATTGAGACTAAAAATTCTAAGGCCATTGTAATGATATCACCTAAGAACGCTAATAATGCAACGGGAAGGGCAAATATTGAAAAAATAACTCCAAGTTTTTCTGCGGCTTTTTCTACTGCCTTTTGAAGTGCATTTTTGAAAGCGTACCATGGATATAAGAATATTGAGAGAAAAGAAGCTATTGATGCTATTATTTTTTCAAAAATAGAAGGATGCGCCTGGAGTACCAAAAATTTCTCGCTCTGCCATAAATCATGTTTGATTCCTTTCCTTAAATGTTTTTTCCCAATTGGCAAGGGATCCTCGATCCAAGGCACACAACACTCCGGTTGAGTTTTGGCAACAACTTCATTGGCCTTACTTTTTAATGCTGCCCAGTCCGGTAACCGAGCTTCCAGTAAATCTTCCAATAAGCCTCTATCATATTTTCCTATATCTGAAGTCTCATCAATTAATTGATCAGAAGTTATTGATTCCTCTGCACTCGTGGCTTCTTCCTCAGTTTGAGCGATTAGTTCCTTATTATCCGACTTTATATGTTTTTCGGTTGCAGAATCGCTTGTTGTTTTTTTATTAATAACTTCCTGTGCTTTGTTCTGTATTTTTTTGATTGTTTCATCAGGAATATGTTCTTCAGTAAGTTTTTTAGCCTCTTCAATTCCGGTATCTTTAATCTTTGACGCAGTATCCTTAAGCTTGTTTAACATCTTCGATTTATTAAGCATTTTATATCCTCCACTAAAATTGAATAAAGATTACCGCAATGAAGGTATTACCTGTCTAATTCCTCTTTGGGCAATTCACCCGCATTCACTTTCATCATTTTTATAAAACCCTCCTCTCCTCCTAATGCATCAAAAATCTCTTCATTGAGCACCAGATTTACAGTTCCCTGTTGAGTTTGCCCTAATTCTTCATATTGATATTTAGAGATTGTCTTTGCCATCGGTACAATGCATTCATAACAATAATTCTTTACTCCTTCGTCATAGCCTTTTCCTCCAAAAAAAGTTCTTCCACACTTGGAACATGGTAACGCAGGTCCTAATCCCATAATTTACATCTCCCTTATTCAAGATATTTGAAGTAAAAAATGCTATTGCTTTTTTTGACTAAGACTGACAACTGACTGTATCGGGATCATTAATACGGCAAATGGCAACCTAAAAGCAACGCCCATTATAAAACCAAAAAACATCTCTGCATATCCCTTCTCCCCTTTCTTCTCTGCATCAAGAGACATATCACCGCCAATGTCTCTGCCTGCGCGAAATACCGACTTGAGTTGTGTGCCTATATATGTGCCCGGTGTTACATACCATGAACAACTACAGGCTGAATGAGTGAGTTTTCCAAGGAAATGGTGTTTGAATGCACCGGAAGCACTGCATTTTGGACATGTGGTATCTTTTACAAACTTTTCCATAGCCCATGAAAGAGTTCTAAGATTGCCTTCCTGGTTCAATCTCAGTTTGAAATCCTCAATCATCTCTGATGATATGAAGTCATTATTGCTGCAATAATTATAAAGTTCTTTTTCTGTCGCTGTTAGACCCATTTTTACCCTCTCCGTTTATTGCTTTCTCTTTCGCCACCAATATAAGCCCTCTTCTAAGGCACATAAATTTCTGTCTTCTGACTATCAGCATTAACAATAACGAAAACTGAATCATGAGTTTCCGCTCATTTTCTTACATTATCAATAACTTCAGGATCATCAAAGTCAAATGCATTCTTCTTCTTGAAGGAGAATTTCTTAATAAATGTCATTCCTTCAGCCATATCGCTTGGAATCTTAACCCGCTCTGGTCCGTACTCTTTACTTAAAGCAAATAAGTCCCTTGCATTTTTGCTCATCATTTCTTGATCCATATTGCCTCCTTTTAAATGCTATTATTTGTTGTGAATCGATTACAGTGAATACAAGATCCTATCTTGCATAAACCTTCCCAGCCTCAGAATGTTTTGAAGACCCACATTTCGGGCAGCTACTCCCGCCGCATTCTTTACAATGAGTTTTTCCACAATCACGGCATTTATAAACTGGGAAGAAATTGCTCGATACTGCTTTCTGAGCCCTCCTTCCACAATTTGGACAACTTGAAAAGTCTCCCATTGTCAATCTCCTTTCTTAAATATTACCCGATTTTTGTTTTCATCTTTTTAGACGTCAAAAAACCAGCTATTGTTGGCTTGAAGTGTTATATTTGATTTTTATATATGTAATCTTTAGTGTCATTCAAATCCCTTTTTATTTTTCCTTAAATATCTTACTATTGGTTCCGTCATGATGAGCTTGCTCCACTTCTTTAAAAGTTCTTTTCTGAAAATAAACTTTGCAATAGGAGGTGAAACCATATAATAAAATTTGACAACAGCTCTTCCGTAATTGGTTTTAAGCAATACTTCATCACGAAATTTTCTGAGAGTCATTACCTCTGGAGCATTATATGAATCATAAACAGCAGTGGCAATAAAACAACCATCTTTCCTTGATTTTTCCTTTTCAAGCTCTTTTGCACACTCAATTCCAAGTTCACTATCTGCGCCAACCAATTGTATTACTTTTTCGAAGTTCTCAATCACTTTATCCTTACCTGCGATTACAAGAACACGACATGCCAATGCAAATCTATACCTGATGTCAGCTTCTGTTGCCGGATCATTTACTAACTTAAGGGCATTTTCATAGCATTCATATGCCTTTTTATGTGTGCCACGTACACTATTTATCTTCTGCCAATTACCATATATTTGCGCCTTAAGTATAAGGCTACGGAGCAACACCTCATTGTCGGCAGGAGCTTTTTTTTCAGCCAACTCGCATTGTTCGATCATTTCTTTGCAAAAGGAAGCGCGCTCTACAACCTCCGTCGGGTCATTATCAAAGGATAAGGGCCTTGCCACTTGATTATCCAATATTTGCTCAACATGCTTTTCAACTTCACTCAATAATGCCATCGCCACTTTTCCATCAACCTCAGAAACCATAATTGCCTCCTTGCATTGTTAACTGAAAATCTTAACGTGCATAAACCTTCCCCTTAGTTTTCATCTTTTGTCATTCCAGTGATCTTCCATACTATTCCCTGATGAGCCTCTTTTTCCCTTTGCATTCATATCTATAAATTTTGAGGCAATTTGTAAACATCATGAAAATTACTATTTGACCAAGTCAGAAATATATTTTCTCCGAAACTTTTAACCAGTGTTGTTACTCTCTTCTTATACCTCGCGGTTATCGAATCACGAGGGTAGTAATATCCATCAAGAGGGAAGTCCGTTCCAAACATAATCCTGTTATCATCAACATGCTCTCGAAGCTGGATAATATGTTCTACCGGCATAAAAGCAATATCTGCATATACGTTGGGATTATTTTTCATAACCTTGATCGCCTGTTCAACAGGTCTGCCGTGAGCAAGGATCACGGTTGATTCTTTGAATTGGCTGCATATCTTATCATAAGCTATGGCATCAGACTCAGGTTTCCCGCCTGTATGAAGTAATACCGGTAACCCTCTATCTAACGCTATCCTGAAAACCTTCCATAATGGCTCCCCTGATGAGTCCCAGGAATCAGCGAAACCATGTATCTTTATTCCGGCAAACGGAATGGTGTCATATTTCTTCAGATTATAAGATTCATTCAACATCCAGGGCGTAACCCATAAAAGAGGAATTGTTTGTTCAGGTGCCATATTCATCAAAGTATGCATTTCTTTTGCAACAATTGAAAAATCATTATCAATCGTAGAGAGAGAAGAAACAGCCCATTTTTTGATCCCCATAGCCTTTAACTTATTACAGATGTCTTCAGGAGAGAAATAGTTGCCATCTTCAAACCTGCCTATATGGATATGGGAATCACATATTAAATGTGCAAGCTCATCAAATATCCGGTCATGCATTATATTCGATCCTGTTTTCCTTGTACACATCTACAATTCTTTTGTTAATAAATGCTGCATCACAGAAATGTTTATTAACCTGGAACATATCGCCGTTACTCTCATTAAAATTTCTAACAAGGCACATGGCACAATAATCCCTCGCCTTACATTCCATACATTGAGGAAAGGAAGCATTCTTAATGCTGCGAAGAAACTTTATTTTTTCCGAACCTTCCCATACATCCTTTAATGTCTGATCATGTGAGTTCCCCAAAGGATATCCCTGAAAACCTGAACAAGGATAAAAAACACCTTCAGCTGTCACACAGATATTATCAACCCCAACCCCGCAAACAGGCTGATTGGCGTATTTCTTCAGATCTTTGGATTTTGGCTCCATTTCCAAGATTGATCTATACAGATCATCAACCTCGACAATATCTTTAATGAGTTCTTCAGTCTCTTTAAGATCCAACCTCTGGTCAAGATTTGAAGTAGAGAAATCGGTCCTCGCCATCATAATAAAATCAGTATTAGCCTTGATCTTATTATTATAGGCCCATCTCAATACATCTCTATATGACGTCCTGTTTATTTTCATCACAGGACAACTGACCTGAACAGGAATATCCATTTCAAGCATCTTTTCAATCGCCTTCATCGTCCTGGCGTATGATCCATCTAATTGTGTGATCATGTCATGTTCATCAGCTTTCATACTGTAAAGAGAAACCTGAATGAAATTAATATTAACCTCTTTAAGTAAGCTGCACAATTCATTGGTTAAATTTGTTGCGTTACTTAAAAGAGTGATCATGAAATCGTTCTTGCGGGCATTCAGGATGATCTGCTCAATTTCAGGGTGGACAAATATCTCTCCTCCCGATAAAGAAAGACTGACCGTGCCCATTTCCCTGGCTTGTGCCATGATGTCCATTGCATGGGACAGTTCCATATCTCTTCTTTTAATCTCATGTGGAATATAACAATGGATACAGCGTTCATTACACCTTGAAGTGACTTCCATTTGCAAACCAAAGATTGTTGGTGATTCTTTAAAATAATTGGTAAAAAAATCAGCTGTATCGGGAAATAAGATGTCGTCACCCGACTGCATGAAATTAAACGTAATGGTCTTGGGATTTGCCATCTTGTAGGAGAAGTTAGGCTCCTTGCAGTCAAGTTCGTGCTCAGACGCTCCTGTAACAACAAAGATATCGCGCTCCAGATCATCCAGAAACTCCAGCAGATCATGATGCAATTCATCCTTATTAACTCCGAAAAATATCGGGATCATTTCGTCTACGATAGCAGATACTCTTTTGGGTTGCCTTGAGAGCTGATCCAAAAAAACAGCTCCGGGACCATCATATACCCTGTCATGTTTAGTGAGCTGGTTTGTTATGTACCCAACATCCCGAAATTTTCTTATAAAAGTATCTTTGCATTGTCTAACTAACTCCATACTTTCTCCTTAATGAAAAGATGGTAAGCAGAGAATCCCCTTCTCTGCTTACCATACCTCAAAACTATTTTGTGACCTCACAGTGTCTGCAACCTGAAGATCTTATTGCATGAGGACAGCCGGCGGAATAACTTCCCTGGGGTTGGTTCTTAGCTATAACTTTTGGCTTCGAATATTTCATAGTTTCTCTCCTTTCTATTGAACAATATACTCGTTATTTGCAAATAAACGACTTATTTACAAAACAGATTGAATCCGTTACTCCACCAACATATATTCACCACCACCTTTCCGGTCTAAATTAACATCTTCTTTCTTAAGGCGCTTTTTTAAGTAAGCCCATAAACCCATTCATTTACTATTTCGACTGGTAGTTCTTCATATTCTTCCATAATAAAGCCCCCATTTTTAAACGTTATCTTGTTTTCATCTTTTTAGACGTTAAAAAACCAGCTATTGTTGACTTATCTTAAGTCGTCCTACAGAAAAATCTGTATTAATAAACTCACATTGAAGTTGATTGATCAGTTCAATTACTTCCTCTTTGTCTATCAATAATTCTTCCTTTGAAGCGGTTTGTTATGTGTTATGTAATCTGTCAGTCCATCCCTCTTCAGCTCCATTGCGATTAGCTATTAATTAGTTCCTGTTGCGGAAAGAGTTTTTTTCCAGTCCGCAAGAAGGTGAACAAATTATTTTATGACTCAATGTTGCATCACGTTCAGTATACTCATCA
>VAOY01023226.1_pt1 | contig 12786 bp, 8 predicted proteins | sample 3393881 | NCBI WGS metagenome assembly VAOY01 (sample SAMN08290430, study PRJNA428436) | hydrothermal vent metagenome | isolation source: Deep-sea hydrothermal vent chimney | place: Indian Ocean: Southwest Indian Ridge
AAAAAAATATTTCAAGTAGAAATGGAGAAAAATATTGATTTATTCAGAAAAAAGGCTGATTACATTTTTTGACCTGCAAGGCGACTGACCGATTACTTTATATTAAATAAAATGAGAATATCCCGGTATAATTTCTTGAAATTTTGTTTATTTGATACTATTTTACTAAATGTTGGATTGTGTTGTTTATTGTATTTGAGTATTTATCAGCAAAGTTTAAACTTTATATAATATTAACAAGAAGGCGTGGGAAAATTATGCCTATGCAGGAAAAGATACAACAGGAAATAAAGATTACAAACACTCTTGGCCTGCATGCCCGCCCTGCGTCATTATTTGTGAAACTTGCTGGAACTTTTGATTCTGATATAATCGTCGAGAAAGACGGCGAGGAAGTAAACGGCAAGAGTCTGATGGGATTACTTATGCTCGCCGCCGCGGCGGGAAGCGTTATCAAAATTTCAGTAAAAGGCGATGACTGTGTTGTCGCTTTGAAAGCGATTATTGAATTGATCGAGAAAAAATTTGAAGAGGAATAATTGGTGTGTCAAAATCTGCTGCAAAAGAAAAAATATACCATGGTATCGGGGCATCCCCGGGGATTGCTATAGGAAAAGTGCTGCTCATAAAGCAGCATAGCACCTCCTACGAGAAACCGCCTGATACAACGATTAGTCCTGAGCAGGTTGAAGATGAAATTATCAAATTTGAAACGGCTTTGGAAAAAACCCGTTTGGAACTTGAAGATCTCCAGAAACGTATTATGAACAAACTTCAGGCCCATGAAGTGAGTATTTTTGATGCTCACTTGTTGATTGTTGATGATCAGATGCTGCTGCGGGAGGTACAGGACAACATACGGAATCAGCTCATGAGTGCCGACTGTGCTTTTTACAAGATTATGGAGCGTTATGTAACCGCTATTTCGGTTATGGCGGATAATTATATTAAAGAACGGGTTGCGGATATAAAAGATGTAGCTTCGCGGGTTTTGGCAAATTTGCGGGAAAACAAACGTCCCGCTCTTGATTATCTTGAGAATTCGCGAATTATAATTGCCCATGATTTGACCCCGTCGGATACGGTTTTGCTCGATCGTCAGAAAGTACAGGCTTTTGCGATTGAAAGCGGCAGCAATACTTCGCACACCGCGATTCTCTCTCGCTCAATGCAGATCCCGGCAGTAGTGAATATCGTTGGAAATATTGTCGATGAACTTGAAAATAATGTTGAAATAATTGTTGACGGTTTTATCGGCACGGTTATTGCCTGTCCTACAGCGAAAACCCGTAAAGCTTATCAGTTGAAAGCGAAAGAGGAAGGGCGTTTTTATATTGATTTGATTTGTGAAAGCCGTCTGCGTCCGGAAACGCTTGACGGTTTTACGGTGCAGCTGGCTTCTAATATTGAAAGTCTTGATGATGTGCAGACCGCGAAAAAATTCGGTACCAGCGGGGTTGGTTTATTCCGTACGGAATACATGTACATGGGACGTGATCAATTGCCCACTGAAGAATCACAGGTAAAAACTTTCACCAGTTTAATTAACGAGATGAACGGGGAACCGGTAATCGTCCGCACATTGGATATCGGCGGCGATAAATATACCGAAAACTTATCGCTTAGAAAAGAAGCGAATCCATTTTTAGGTTTGCGGGCAATTCGGCTTTGTCTGCATAAATGCCAGGATGTTTTCCGTACTCAGCTGCGGGCCCTGCTGCGGGCCGGCGCGTCCGGCAATCTCAAAATAATGCTTCCAATGATTTCCTGTATTGAAGAGGTTGTCCAGGTAAAAGAACTTATTGAGGAGCTGAAAGAAGAATTATTCAAGGAGAAACTGCCGTTCAACCGTGATATTGAAGTCGGTATTATGATCGAAACTCCGGCGGCGGCCCTGCTGGCGGAACATCTGGCGAAGATCGTTGATTTTTTCAGTATCGGCACTAATGATTTAATCCAGTACACAATTGCTATTGACCGCGATAATGAAAAGGTCGCCTATCTTTACGAACCAAGCCATCCGGCAATTTTAAGTTTGATAAAAACGGTCGTGGACGCGGCAAAACGTAACCGCATCTGGGTCAGTGTCTGCGGCCAGATGGCAAGCAATCCGCAATACCTGCCTTTATTGTTGGGATTAGGAGTTCACGAACTGAGTATGGTGCCGATTTCGCTTGGCGCGGTACGGCGCATTATCCGCAAACTAAAAATGCATGAAGCGGAAGTCGCGGCGGAAAAAGCCTTGAAGTGCTCCAACGCGAAAGACGCGCTGGATGTTTCGCTGGAACTGCTCAAAAAGATTGCGCCGGAAGTTACCGATTTAGCATTCCGCGGGCTGTAAAATGAAAAGTGCAATAAAAGTAATTGCTTTTGACGCTGATGATACTTTGTGGGATAATCAGCCGCAATTCAACGAGGTCATAGCGGAATTCATTAAACTTTTGCGTCCGTATTGTTCCGAAAAGGTCGCCGGTGAAACTATTCATCGGGTGCAGGTGGAGAATCTTCCGATTTACGGTTTCGGCGCCAAGTCGCTTGTTTTATCAATGACGCAGGCGGCCTGCCGGTTATCAAATCATCAAATCGACGCAATCAGTATTGAGAAAATCATTCAGCTCGGCAAAAAACTCCTCACTATGCCGGTGAAACTGCTGGATTCGGCGGAAAGTGTCGTCAGGCAGCTCGGAGAAAGATACATTCTGGTATTGATAACCAAGGGGGATTTAGTTGACCAGAAGCGCAAACTGCACGCATCCGGCCTGCTCAAATATTTTCACCATATTGAAATATTAAGCGACAAAAAGCTGGAGGATTATCAGGATTTATTTGCGCGTCTGGACTTGAAACCGGAAGAATTCGTCATGGTGGGCAATTCTTTAAAATCGGACATCATCCCCGTCCTGGAGCTCAACGCGCATGCCGTCTACATTCCATATCCCGACACCTGGGAACATGAACAGGTCGAGAACTACGAGCCCGGCCACAAGAATTTCACCCAGATAGAAAAATTAAGTGATTTGATTAAAATACTTACGTAAACAGTGAAAAACTACTTGCGCCTGTTTACAAATTTCGATTTGCTGTTATATTAAACAAATCTGGAGTTTGAAAGAAAAAGGATATTTTTAATATGTCGAAATTAATGCTTGGAATCCCGAAAGGAAGTTTGGAAAAAACTACTGCCGAAATGTTCGCGAAAGCAGGATATAAAATCTCAATCAGTTCACGTTCGTATTATCCTGCTATTGACGATGACGAAATCGAATGTATGCTTATCCGGGCTCAGGAAATGTCCCGTTACGTTGAAAAAGGAATTCTGGACTGCGGTTTGACCGGACACGACTGGATCGAGGAAAACGGTTCGGACGTAATCGAGGTTGCCGAGCTGGTTTACGGCAAAGTCGGACGCCGGCCTCTGCGCTGGGTCCTGGCCGTTCCGGAAGGTTCGGATATTAAGGGAGCTGAAGACCTTGAAGGCAAATTGATCGCGACTGAAGCCGTCGGCATGACTAAACGCTACCTCGCCCGTCACGGTGTAAACGCTTCGGTTGAATTCAGTTGGGGCGCGACTGAAGTAAAGCCGCCTAAACTGGCTGACGCCATCGTTGAAATCACTGAAACCGGTTCATCTCTGCGCGCGAACAATTTGGAGATAATCGATACTCTCTGCGAAAGCACAACTCGTTTTATCGCCAACAAAAAAGCGATGGACGACAGCTTCAAAAAAAATAAAATCGAAAAAATCGCGATGCTTTTGAAAGCCGTCCTGGCCGCGGAGGGCAAAGTCGGCCTGATGCTCAATATCCGCCAAAATGATTTGGCCGGCGCGCTGGCAAAACTGCCGGCCCTGGAACGCCCGACCGTTTCTCCATTGGCGGAAGCGGGCTGGACGGCGGTTTCCACAATTGTTGATGAACATGTGGTACGCGATTTAATCCCGGAACTCATCGCCTGCGGCGCGACCGGAATCGTCGAATTCCCGCTTAATAAAATAGTCCTGTAATTCAGCACAAAAACCTTTGCCGTCTACTGGCTGCCAAAGACAAAATGCAGTTTTAAAAAAATTGCCTGAAATTTTTGCTTTTTTTAGTGAAAGTGCTACTGTGTAATGTAAGGTTTTTTTTAAGGATATAGTAATATTAGAATATACAGACAGGTATCATGAGTCAAGAAAAACAAGTCGTTTATGACGAAAGCAAAATCCAAACTTTAAGTTCTTTGGAACATATCCGCCTCCGCCCGGGTATGTATATTGGAAAACTTGGAGACGGCTCGCATCCTGAAGACGGCATCTATATATTAGTAAAAGAAATTATCGACAACTGTATTGATGAGTTTATCATGGGCGCCGGACGTCGAATTGATATTACTCAAGTTGGTGAAAAAATAATCATCCGGGACTTCGGCCGCGGCATCCCCCTGGGTAAACTCGTTGAGTGCGTGTCCGTTATAAATACCGGCGGTAAATACAATACCGATGTTTTTCAGTTTTCAGTCGGTTTAAACGGGGTCGGCAGCAAAGCGGTGAACGCTCTTTCCGGTGAATTTATCGTCCGTTCCGTGCGGGATGGTAAATTTCGCGAAGTCAAATTCAATCAAGGCGTAATAGCTGATGACCAGGCGGGGAAGACCGGGGACGCTGACGGCACAATGGTATCATTTATACCTGATAAAGAAATGTTCGAAAGCTATAAATTCCGTTCCGAATACCTGATTAAACGCATGTGGATGTATGCTTATTTGAACAGCGGTTTATCGCTTTACCTCAATGGTGTGCGTTACTATTCTAAAAACGGGCTGAAAGATTTGATTGAAGTGGAAGTTGAAGAAGATAAGCTTTATGATATTATCGCGTTTAAGGGAAAAACTATTGAATTCGCTTTGTGCCATACGGATAATTACGGGGAAAAATATTTTTCTTTTGTCAACGGCCAGTATACCAATGACGGCGGTACGCACTTATCGGCGTTCCGGGAAGGGGTCCTCAAGGCGATTAATGAATTTACCGGTAATGGTTATCAGGCCGCTGATGTCCGTGATGGAATAGTCGGGGCCATTTCCATAAAACTGAAAGAACCGATTTTCGAGTCGCAGACCAAAAACAAACTCGGCAATACTGATGTGCGCGGCCCGATTGTCGACGCGGTCAGGAGGAATATCGCCGATTATCTCCATCGCAACCTCGAACAGGCTGAGTTTGTTATTGACAAAGTTATCCGCAACGAAAAAGTGCGGCGGCAGATTCAGGCGGTAAAAAAACAGTCCAAGGAAAAAGCCAAACGGATGTCTTTGAAAATACCTAAACTCAAAGACTGCAAATTCCACTTGGGCGACCGTTCAAAACGCGGCGAAGAAACCATGTTGTTTCTGACGGAAGGACAATCCGCGACCGGTTCCATGGTCAGCTGCCGGGACGTTTATACTCAAGCTATTTTTTCGCTCAAGGGTAAACCGATGAATTGTCATCGGGAAGCATTTGAAAAGGTTTACAAAAACGAAGAACTTTATTATATCATGCAAGCCCTTAATATTGAAGATGATATCGACGATTTACGCTATAATAAGGTTATTATCGCCACTGATTCGGACGTAGATGGCTTGCATATTCGCAATTTGCTGATTACCTTTTTCCTTACTTTCTTTGAACAACTGGTTTTATCCGGGCACTTGTATGTTCTGGAAACTCCGTTATTCAGGGTTCGGAACAAAAAGAAAACGGTTTATTGTTATCACGAAGCGGAACGCGATACAGCGATGAAGAAGCTTGGTAAAGCCAATCTTGAAGTTACCCGGTTTAAAGGCCTGGGCGAGATTTCGCCTGACGAATTCGGCCCTTTTATCGGGGAGGACATCAAATTGGAAAGTGTAAATATTGATCACATGCGCAATGTGCCGGAAATGCTTGAGTTCTATATGGGCAAAAATACTCCGCGGCGCAGGGAACATATAATGGTGAATTTGGTTTAAGACATGTCAAAAGAAGAAAAAAATATTCCGGCCGAAGAAACGCTTAATATAAATGAACTCGACGGCCAGGAACTGCAGGAGGTCGAAGAACTTGGCGAAGCCGAGGCTCTGGCGGAGGGTGAATCCGAGGCGTCCGGCACTGATCCGCAGGGAAGTAATAGTTTTCTCCGCCGGATGATGGAGAAGAATTTTATAGAATACGCTTCCTATGTCATCAAGGAACGCGCGATTCCGGACGTTGACGACGGCCTGAAACCGGTGCAGCGCCGTATTTTGTGGTCATTATTCCGTATGCATGACGGCAAATTTCATAAGGTGGCTAATCTCATCGGGCATACCATGCAGTATCACCCCCACGGGGACGCTTCTATCGGCGGAGCCCTGATCGTACTGGCGAATAAAGAATACTTCTTTCAGAAACAGGGTAATTTCGGTAATATTTTCACCGGGGATATGGCTTCCGCCGCCCGTTATATTGAGTGTCGTCTTTCGCCGCTTGCTTTGGATGTTCTTTTCAATAACGATATTACTGAATTCCTCGATTCTTATGACGGACGTAATCAGGAACCGCTTGTTCTGCCGGTAAAGATTCCATCTCTGCTGATGCTCGGCACTGAAGGTATTGCCGTGGGTATGTCCACCAAAATCCTGCCGCACAATTTTGCCGAATTGCTTGAAGCGCAGATAAAGGTTCTCCGGGGCGAGGATTTTGAGCTTTATCCTGATTTTTTGCAGGGCGGTTTAATGGACGTATCCGAATATGAAGGCGGCAACGGGAAAATTAAACTGCGTGCGAAAATTGACCGTGACGGACGTAAGCTGATTATCCGTGAAGTTCCCGCGACCACGACCACAGAAAGCTTGATCGCTTCCATCGAACGCGCCGTTGAAAAAAATAAAATCAAAGTCGCGGAAATTAATGATTATACTGCGGAAACCGTTGAAATAGAAATTACTCCCACCCGCGGACAAGACCCCGCGAAAATGCTTAAGGCTCTCTATACTTACACCGACTGCTCGGTGTCAGTGTCTTGTAATATGATGGTCATCCGCGATGCTTTTCCTGTTCAAATGGATGTCGACAGTGTCATTAAACGCAATACCGGGAAGCTGCTCTATTATCTCCAGCGCGAACTGGAAATAGAACTTGCCAGGCTTGAGAGTTTATTTCATGCTAAAACTCTGGCGCAGATTTTTATTGAAAACCGTATTTACAAAGACATTGAGGAATGTGAATCCTCCGCGAAGGTCACAGCTGCCGTTTACAAAGGGCTCGAACCCTTCCGGGACCGTCTCAAACGCGACGTTGACGACGATGATGTTCAAAAACTCCTGGCTATCGCGATCCGTCGTATTTCCTTATTTGATATTCGGAGAAACCAGCAGGAACTTGCTGATATTCTAGGTGAAATAGACAAAGTCAATAAAAATCTCAAACGCCTGAAGGCGTACGCGATCAGTTACTTAAAAGATTTGCTCAAAAGATACGGCAGTCAATTTCCGCGCCGCACCGAGATCGAACAATTCAAAAAAATTGACCGCCGGGCCGTTGCCCTCAACAACATTAAGGTGGGCTGGGACCGTAAAAATTGCTACATCGGCACTAATGTTAAAAGCGATGATCTCGTTACCTGCAATGAATTTGACCGTCTTTTGTGTATTGAACGCAAGGGTAATTACAAAGTCATCAATATTCCGGACAAAGTTTTCATCGGGCGTTTGTATGATTTCCGTAAATTTGACCCGAAACTGGAGTTCGGCATTATCTACAAGGAGAAAAAAACCGGTAAACATTACGCCAAACGAACCCTTATTGATAAATTTATCGTTGACCGGGAATACCGGATTTGTCCCAAAAACTGCCGCCTGGAATTATTTACTCCCCGCTCCGACTCCATTTATACGATAATCGAAGAAACCAGACGGGGGCCGAGAACTGTTGAAGTAAATTTAAAAGAATACCCGATGCGTTCACCTAAAGCCAGAGGCTTGTTAATTGGTTCGAAACCCGTCGTGAAGATAACTCATCTACGTTATTTAACCGAAGAGGAATCAGCATTTTACGAGCATGATGAAGAGTCCGCGCCTGAAGTTGAAGCTGCTGAAATTACTCAGGAAACAAAAGTTGTTCCGGAAAAAGCTGAAGCCGAAGTGGAAGAAAAACCAGCGCTGGAAATCGAGCCTCAAGCCGTGGAAAAGCCAAAGGCGAAGACTGAAAGCAAAGTTGAAGTAAAAAAGCCCGGGACTAAAGATAAGCCGAAAGCCAAAGATAAGCCGAAAGCTAAAGACAAGCCGGAAGTCAAAGACAAGCCGAAGGCTAAAGACAAGCCGGAAGCCAAAGATAAGCCGAAGGCTAAAGACAAGCCGAAAGTTAAAGTTAAATCCGAATTTAAAGCCGAAGCGAAAGCGAAAGCTAAGGTAAAAGCAAAAGGAAAAGCTGAAGATAATTCGGATGATGATGACGATAATGAATGGGGAATTATTCAACCGGAATTCGGCTTTTAATCAGCGGAACAAATATGAATTTTAAAGCTTTTTAGCGGGGATTATGGAATTCTGAGCTTCCGGGCGGGATCGAAGGAACGCTGTAAGGCGCGGCTAAAGATGCGTAATGTTTCCCGTAATAACGTTGTTGTTCGGGACTGGCCACGGGAGTCTCCCGGAGAAAATCGAATATCCTTTTATGCACTTTGTGGAAATATAAATTCCCGAGATGGCCGCCATGCTCAAAAAATACTACTTTCTCGTCAAACGTTTCCTTTAACCAGCGGCGTCCTGTATCCCGGACTAAAAAATCATCCATCGTATGAATTATACGGATATCAGGATTGTCCACCAAATGGTCTTTAAAAGACTCCATAGTTGATGCATAAGAAAATTTTTCTATGAACTCCTTAAGGGAAATATTTTTGCCGAAACGGCCTTTGTAATCAGGATACAGAATCTGTTTCAGGTAATCACGAAAGCTCATTTTTAAAATCTCATTATAAATTTCCGCTTTGTTGTTCCACCGGTATCTGGTCTTCAAACCGGTCAGCCTGCCCCGGCGGTGCATGGACATCACAATCTGCTGCAAAGTCATTTTGAAGGCATAGCCGATTAACAATTCAGCGTTATCTTTGTCAATAGTCAACTGACGGCAAGCATCTTCATTGCCTGCCTGGTTAGCGGGATTATACCAGCGATATTGTTTTTTCGCAATTTTCATCATTTTACCGAAAGCCACTGTGCCGCGCCGCACAAATTCAGCTTTTGACCATTTCTTGTAAATATTGAAATAGCTGTCAAGCTGATCCATGCCGTAAATCAAATCCACCGGCGGATTAATCGCCAAATAACGATCCACCCCTAAAGTATTGCGCTGTTCCTCCAGTTTCGCTATATACAAAGCCTGGATAGCTCCCATGGAATAACCGAGCATAATTATCCGCCTGGGTTTGATCCCGGCTTTTTCTTTGATTTGCGGAATTATTTTTGCCCAGGCATTGCGTACATCCCCGGCGTCCGCGGGCAGAAAACCCGGCGCGTCAACTGATGCTGCTGTTTCCATGAAATACCAGTTAAAGCTGCTGCTTGTGGCGGCAACCGCAAAACCTTTAGCATGCAAAAGTTCCGCCAAAGCCATTACCTTGCTGTCTCTGTGATGAGCCCCGAGTCCCGGGATAATTAAAATTAACGGCGCCTGCGGATTTTTTTTCTGTTTCCAGAAACAATAAGTCATTTTATCTTTGTTTTCGTACAACCTTATCGAATACGAACATCCCTGATTGACAAAGTCGGTATTGAAAAGCGACAAGTAGGTCCAGAAACTTTTTTTCTCTTTTTGAACGTCAAAAAACATTGCCTTCAGGGTATCAATTTCCACTCCCTGGGAACCGTATAAGTCCATTTTTACATAATCCAGCTTCTGGCTGGAGAGAGTCCGCCGCACTTTGTTTTTATTGTTTTGCGCGATTTCAATTTCCAGTTTACGGTCTTTCACTTTATTCATGCGTTGTACGTACCAGAAATTTTTAATCATGCGATACGGGTCGGCGGAGCTTTGAACAAGCATGTCATAATCTTCATAATTAGCAAGCATTTGATGAAATCTGGAAGCCGCCTGCCCGCCGTAGACGTAACTCTTAATATCTACGGCATTGTCGAATATTTTGCCGATGCCGTTTCTGAGATTGCACGGGCCGACCCCCGGGACAAAGACATAACATCCCGCGCCGATTCCCCAACTGGCAAAAGCCTGGCCGAAATCCTCATCCCGCTCTTTCAGTTCAAAAAAATAATCCGAAGCGTCCCAGATTCCGCCGGCTCCAAGAGTCGTATTTATCATAAAACGTGTCAGTGAAAGTCCGCCATCCGTGAACTTGGCTTGCAGCAGGCAACTCAAAAAGCGTTTTGGAAAGGCCACATTATTGGTAATATTGTTAATCGCCTTAATTGCCGGACGCGGCATGATTGTACAATAAGCAACGCCGATTGGACGAAATACCCAGCGCACAAAGAAGTCAGTTACCGAAAACGAAACCCGGTTGAATCCTTCGAGCGGATCTTTCCCGCCGATTTCATAAAACAGATTAATATCTTCCGGTTTTTTGGGGAACAGGAAGCGCAGTTTATCATTATTCGAATAGTAATAACTCCCCCGTAGAACAGGAAAAGGGGTTTCAGAGCCGATATAATCGTATTTGGAGTTTCCATCGCCACCCGGGGCAAAGGATGTAATCGGTATTTCCGCAGCGCAGCAAATATTGCTGACCATCGTCATAAGCAATGTTATCGCCAGAAACTTCATGATTCCTTTTTTCCGCAAAATATTCTAAAAATTGCCTCAATATGTATAGAATACTTTGCAAGGCGGGAAAAAGCAATGTTTTTTTATGCCGTGACGGAAGTTTTCCGCTTTAAGGCCGCTTTTATAAAATCCTTAAATAAGGGATGCGGCTTCAATGGACGGGATTTAAACTCCGGATGGAACTGACAGGCGACAAACCACGGATGATTTGTAAGCTCGACCATTTCGACGAGTTCGCCGCCCGGGGATGTTCCGACTATTTGTAAACCTCTGGCTTCAACAGCTTCACGATAATCATTATTGAACTCGAAACGATGTCTGTGCCTTTCCGAAATGTCCGAAGAATTATAGGCCCTGGCAGCGTTAGTCTCAGGAGTTAATCTGCAAGGATAGGCCCCTAAACGCATGGTGCCGCCTTTGTTGGTTACATTTTTTTGCGAAAGCATCAAATCAATTACCGGATAAGCGGAGTTTCCATCAAATTCAGTACTGTTGGCGTCTTTGTAAGCAAGCACATTACGCGCGAACTCTATCACGGCGCATTGCATGCCCAGACAAATCCCTAAAAATGGAATATTGTTTTCACGGGCGTATTTTATGGCTTTGAGTTTACCGGGAATGCCCCGGTCGCCAAAACCGCCCGGAACGAGGATTCCGTCGGCTGTGCTTATTAATTCAAAACCTTCAGCGGCTTCGAGTTCTTCGGCTTCTATCATGAGAATGTTTATTTGGGCATTGTTATGGATACCGGCGTGATCCAAAGCTTCGTAGATGCTTTTGTAAGCGTCACGCAAGCTGATATATTTACCGACAACGGCAATTGTAAGTTTGGATTTTTCATGGTTTATAATGCGTTCAACCATATTTTTCCAGTTGCTGATATCCAACTCGCGCGGCTCAAGTTCCAACTTCCGCAGGATTTTCAAATCCACTTCCTGTCTTGCCAGTTCGACGGGAACTTCGTAAATAGAGTTTTCCACGTCGCGTTCTTCGATAACAAATTCCTTGTTTACATTGCAGAACAAGGAAAGTTTTTCGAAGTGTTCATCCTGCATCGGCTTTTCAGTACGGCAAATCAAAATATCAGGCACAATACCAATATTACGCAAAATACCTACCGACTGCTGTGAGGGTTTGGTTTTCATTTCGCCGGCGGCCTTGATGTAGGGAACGAGAGTTAAATGAATAAACAAGGAATTATTTGTCCCCGCCCCGTGATAAAACTGACGGATTGCTTCCAGGAAAGGCAAAGATTCAATATCGCCGGCGGTTCCGCCGATTTCGGTAATCGTAATGTCTGTATCGGGGGAATCCAGGGACGCGACCGCTTTTTTGATTTCGTCGGTTATGTGCGGGATAACCTGCACGGTTCCGCCCAGGTAACCGCCTTCGCGTTCGCGTGTAATCACATTGCTGTAAATTCTACCGGTTGTGTAATTACTTGCCTGGGAACAGCTTATTCCCGCGAAACGTTCATAGTGCCCGAGATCCAAATCGGTTTCCGCGCCATCGTCGGTCACATAAACTTCACCATGTTGATATGGAGACATTGTACCTGGATCGACATTGATATACGGATCCAGCTTTTGCATAGCGACCCGGTAGCCGCGGTGTTTCAGGAGCATTGCCAGAGATGCGGCGGTAATGCCTTTGCCTAACGATGATACGACCCCACCTGTAACGAAAATATGTTTTGTCATAATTCCCTTAGTAAGTTAAAAAGTTATCATTGCATATTTGCGGAACAACAATATTATCATTTTTTCAGCACAAAAATAGAAAATACGCTGAATTAGTGTGTGCTTGAAATACGTCGTTCAAGATGGGAATATAAAATATCACAAAGACTAAAAAAAAGCAAATAATTAAATAAATAAATAATTAAATAAAAAAATACACAGTCATCCCATGGAAAATAAAGTATGTTTGCAAAAAGTAGTCACAGGAGCAGCTTGCTCCGTGACAGAGACTTCTGCTTGGCTAAAGTTATTGACCTTGTCGAGCGCAAAGGTCGCGGTGCAAGGCTGCAC
>VAOY01036104.1_pt1 | contig 12775 bp, 7 predicted proteins | sample 3393881 | NCBI WGS metagenome assembly VAOY01 (sample SAMN08290430, study PRJNA428436) | hydrothermal vent metagenome | isolation source: Deep-sea hydrothermal vent chimney | place: Indian Ocean: Southwest Indian Ridge
CATTTTTTTGATATTAGCTATTCTTGAATCAGCAAGTGTGCAAATTCCACTTTTTAATATAATTTCAGCAATATTAGGATCTCCACAAACTACTTTTGTTACGCCAACTATATCAATACCTTTTGAACCATAAAGTTTTTTCAATGTTTTTGCATTGTGGGCAATTTTCCCAAGGTTTACCTCTATCATCGGTGTTATAATGTCAATCATATACTCACTTTAGTATTTCGGGGAATACTTCGTATATTTTTTTAATAATTTTATCGCATCCATACATTAAAACATCCGTAACAGTAGTTTATATCTGTCTTCATATTCTGCTATTGTTTTTTCCAATTCAGCCTCAGTCATATCCTCATGGTTAATTGTAATGGCAATTACTTTGGATTTTGAAAACACTTCATTAAGCTCTATCTCGGTTTCTAATGCCGGCATAGGAATTGTCGGGAAATCACAACGATTTTTTCTTTTTGGTGGATGCTGAATAATTATTGCATCTGGATTTGAACCTTTTATAATGGCAGCTGAAGAATTAAATGCATGATGGCTTAATCCTCCTTGACCTTCAACAATTATTATATCAGGATGTTCTGCATTGACTACATCTATAATTGCTTTTTCAACTTCTCCTGTCGTAAAACCTGAAGTTAGAACATCTAATGCCATCCCATACTTTGCACCCTGAAGCAAACCTGTTTGTCCTGTAGCTATAAATACAGCACTTATATTTTCCTTTTTTAATGTCTCAACTATATTCCGGGCAGTAGTCATTTTACCAACGGCACAATCTGTACCGGTAACAACTATTACTGGAGTTTTGTTTTCGAAAATCTGACCAGAGAAAAGATGCAAATCTTTTCGTTGGGGGAGGTTTTCGAAAATCAAATATTTTGACATTACATTCATTTGCTTTTTTTATAAATTCGTCATCTTCTGTAAAAAATTCCGGTAGGCCATTTACAATATCCATCCCCTTTTCCATAGCAGATACGATTATTTTACGCTGTTCCTTGTCAAGAAATGGAGCAAGAGGTGCAATACCATAGATAAAATATTTAGGAATATACCCCAAATTATCCAAGGCATCATCAATGTTTCGGAATATAGGAATTCCCTTTTTCATTCCATCAAGACATTCTCCTGCATCAAGCCCTGTTTTTGTACTATCTATAACGCCAATGATATTATATCGTTCCGAGTACCGTACAAGTCCATTTGCAACCTTACCATCTATTTTCCCAAACTCATTTTCACTATATATTAATGCTTTTTCTTCCATAATTTTTTCCCCTAATTTCTTAATATCCTTTATCTAACTTAGTAGCTCTTGATTTAATTTGCACACAACGGTTTGAATATGGTGCGTGCCGCATTTAAATGCTATTTTTTTTCAATTTATAAACAACTTTTATTAAAGCTCTATTGTTCATATTAACAACCAATTGCGGCATGCACTATATTTTTTGTTATACTGCGTATCTTATTTATCATAATGATACTTACAACTATATATCAATATCTCTTGGTCAAAAAACTGGTACACAAGTCTGTGTTCTCTGTCAATTCGTCTTGACCAAAAACCAGCTAAATCATATTTTAATGGTTCTGGATTCCCAATTCTTTGATATGGCGTTTGTTGAATGTCTTTTATCAGTTGATTAATCCTTTTCAATATCTTTTTGTCTTCTTTCTGCCATGAAAGATAGTCCTCCCATGAATTTTTTGAAAAAGTAATCTTCATCATTCTTCGATTAAGTCATGGGTTATTGTTTCCCCTTTTCTCATTTGCTGAATTGACTCGTAAAGCCTGTCAGCATTTGCTTTAGAACTCAATAAATGTACCGTTTCCATAATTGAGTTGTATTCGTCCAACGAGATCATAACAGCTCCTTTCCCGGATTTCCTTTTTATTATTAACGTCTCATGATTATTTTCAACGTTATCAAGGAATTTTTTTAATGACGTTCTAAATTCTGTGAAGTTTGCAACAATCATTGTTTTTTTATTTTATGTTATTAATCATGTACAAAAATAAGTACTTTAATTGACAATTGCAAATCTTCTTTCGTTATTATTTTAGTAGTGTGTTCGCTGTATGCAGCATAACGGTTTGGCTATGCGTAGTGCGGGATTTCGAAGCTCCATACTTTCAAGTTACTACTAATTTTATTTAATGTTAAAAACCTAAGTGTTAGCACATTACCCGCATTACGTATAGGTTTTGTTATGCGCTGGTATTTTATAATTCTTTTTTTAGTTCTTTAATCTTTGATTCAAAATCTTCCGATTTAGCAATATTCCAGAACTCCTTTTGTATTTCAGGATTCAAAAAAATATCCCTGTGTCTTATTTTTAAAGATTGGTATTTCTCATCGTTAGAATACCTGTCGACAAATTTTTGGCATAACTTCGAGATAATAGTTGCTGATTCTTGAGTTTTCTTGTTGTTTAAATCAGTCGACTCTAAAGTAAGATATATTTCAGAAATAAGGTCAAAGAACAAATCAATCTGATATATAATTTGGTCATTAAAAACATGGAATAACTCTGCTTTACTTTTAATTAAGGTTTTCTTTGATTCAATCTTTTTCGATAGAACTTTCAGATTTTTCAGAAAGAGTCTTTTAAATGCTGATAAACAGGCTTTCTCGTCATTTATACTTTCTCCTTCTTCAATGAAATTTTTAAATTTATTTTTTATACCATTGCCTAATTGTTCAAATACACTACTAAATGAATTACAATCAATATCATGTAAAAATTTATTTCTAAACGTCATCAATAATTCAAAATCAAAGTTTTCTTCCTTTGAAAGAATCTGCAAATCATACAGTAGGTCAATTTTATTTTTGAATGAAATAGTTCCAGCTCTATTGCCAAATAATCTAGTTTCCTTATTGTCGGAATGAATACCAAGAAGCAACAATAGAAGGTTGTTTATTTCTTTCTCCATGTGCAGAGAACACTCTAAAATATCACTCCTTAGATTTAGATTTATTTCCATCTGATTCTCAATTTAGTAGTACGCCATTATACTTGCCCATAACGATCTTGCTATGAGCAGTAGCGTTTTTCAGCTATTGCTTATAGCTTTTGTTGTAGGACCGTACCAAGAAGATTTTTTTACCTTTGTTTTCTTAAAATTTAACCGTTTATTTATTTTTTTTATTTTTGTCCTCAGATTTCAATAGTTTCTTCATTTCACGGTCAAAATCTGAGATGTATTTTTTATCTTCTGCTTTTCTGTATTTTTCATATTCAACTTTTGCTTTTTTGATGGCATTTTTATGACTCACTTTACCAGCATTAGTTAAAAGCTCTTTTTCACTAACTTTCAAAAAATCATCCAGTTTTCGAATCCAATCTTGCATTTTCATTAATCTTCCGGTGGTTGCCTGAAGTTCTGCAAAATCGAGATACATTGATACTATTAGATTTAATTGTTTTAATTCATCTTCTGAAAGGTAATTTTTAGCAACTCCAATATCACGAGTGGTTATATATTTACCTTTGAAATTCGTTAGACCTAAAAACGGTTTCTTTGCATCTACTCTTTCATTTATCATCTCTGCTGCTGTTTTTCCATGAATAGCAAAATGCATTTTATTTTGTACTGTGGCGAAAAACTCTTTTGTTAATTCGTCGTCATTTTTATAATCGATACTTGTTGCGTAAATGTCAGTAACTTTTTGATAAAAATTCCGTTCGCTGCTTCGTATATCACGTATTCTCTGAAGAAGTTCTTCGAAGTATCTTGACCTTGCACCTTCTTGCTTCAAGCGGTCATCATCCAGAGTAAAACCTTTTACAATGTACTCATGAATCCTTTTAGTTGCCCATTGACGGAACTTTGTTCCCTGTTTGGATTTTACTCTGTAACCTACTGATATGATTACGTTAAGGTCGTAATATTTTACTTCTTTTGATTGTGTTTTCCCTTTTATTGCGCCATGTTTAGTGGTATGTCGGAAATTCCGACACACCTCTTTCTCATTCAGTTCATTCTCTTTAAAAATATTACCGATATGTTCGGTTATCGTTGTTCTACCTTTACCAAACAATTGAGCCATTTGCTCTTGGGTTAGCCAAACTGTTTCATCTTCTAATTGAACTTGAAGTTTTGTTGTGCCATCCGGTGCTTCATAAATTATTATTTCTGAGTTGTTTTCTATCATTTTCATTCCTTATCTATTTGCTTAATGATGCGGTCAAAAACACTTGAACGGAAATATCTGACAATACATCAAAGTATTTTAAATCGCTAAGCATTTTTGCACATGTACCTTTTAATTTTATTTATTTCTCGATTATCAATGAATACAGTAGAGGATATTCAACACTTTTTTTTATGTCAATATTTTTATCACCACTAATATTTGTATTATAAACTGAACTTGTAGCATGCCACCCATGTTCGATACCGCCATCTGGTCTAATGGTAATCGTTATATCTTCATTTTTAAATTCAAAATATCTGTAATGTGGAAGCTTTCCAGATGACAAGCTAATAGGTAGCTGGTTGATTTTTGCCATTTCCTTTAATCTTTCATCTCGGATATCGGCATTTGAATAATTATGAAAAATCATCTTACCTGGTTTGTATTCCTCATAAGACGTCACTTTGACTTCTAATGAATTTATGTTAAAACCGATTAAATTTTGTAACTCTTTAATGAATTGAATTAATAGTAAACATGCAAATGGTGATTTTAAATATTTATCACTATAAGTAATATCAAAATTTTTATTTTTCATTAATGGTTCTAAATCTATTTGGGATTTAATTTTATCAAAAAATAGTTTTGCTAATTCATTCGACTTTAATTCTGCCCCTTCCTCAATTTGAATTTCATACATCTTATCTTTTGGCAAATCAATTGAAATTTTCTCAAAATTTAATCGGCTATTATTATCAGCTTTATAAATATAACCATTAACAGAATTTCCCCAACTTTTGTTTAATGTTTTTTCAAATATTTCTGAGTAATAAATAATATATGAACCATTCTTTAACTGAATTTGACACAATGGTTTTAATTTTCCATATTCATTTTTGTCAATGTAAAACTCTGCCCAACTTTGAATTTTGATTGCTGTTAATAAATTCTGATCATCGTTGGCAAGCTCAAGTTTATTATCTATAACAAATTTAATATCACTTCTATCTTTAAAATCCATTATAAAACGTTCATTTTCCAAATCCCAATCAGACACTTTATTGTCAATAAAAAACCATATTTTTTCAATATCATTTCTATTTTTTGTTCTTCGAATATCTTCCTTTATTGAACCCATTATTGATTTTAATTTAGGAATTTCTTTTTTATAAACATCAGGGACAGTTTGCTTAATTGCATTTTGCAACCATTTTATTGCTTGATGACGATTTAATTTATCAATATGCCATTGCGAACTTCTGTCTATTAAACATTTTGTACACGCTTGCTTACAATCACAATTCTTTAACTTATTATAAGCTTCATTAAAAATTTCTTCTGCAAAATATGAAAACTGAACAGAATATCCTGCACCTCCCCTTGCATTATCAAAGATAAACAACGAACGATAAGAGTCATATTTTTTGATTCCAAAACTTAACTCACTCTCTTCTATACCTAAAAATGTGGTTAGTGTTTTTGTTAATACGACACCTAATGACCACAAACTTACTTCATCATTGGAAAACGAACCATTCTCTTCTCTAAACCTAATTTCACAAAAATCGGTACTAAATCTACCACCAAGAATTACATTTTTCTTAACATTACCTTTGCAAATACTATCATTTCTAAAATCTTTACCACCTCTTAATCTATTATGAGGTATAAGATTATCTTCTTTTATTTCCGTTTTACCACAAAGCATACAGACTGCATAACCATTACCATTTCCTTTATTGTAATATAATATTTCTGCATTATCCATACTTTCTCTAATATCATAAATACTTGTGGACTCATCTGTCCATGGATTAACATTAATTAAAAGTGGTTCAATATATTGAGCATTTGATATTTCTGAGAACTTCCGAGTAGGTGGATTAAAAATATCAACAGCAAAACCAGCCGGTTCTATTAATTCTGTATATTTGCCCGGCTCCTTATCTTTAAGATTGAGACCAATTAAACTTTCATTACCACAATATGGGCAATTATCGCTAATCTCATCTTGTCCAACTTCTAATATCCTTTGGTAACCACATTTATAACATGACTGAATAACGTTTCTTTTTGCACTATCATACTCGCCTGTTAGAACAATTCCTGCTGATTGATAATTCCATCCATCAATTATTATGTTATTGCCAGGTGCATATTCTGAAAGTGCTCGAACTATATGATAAGAGGGATTAGGTCTATTTGAAAGATAATTTTCATCTTTGTTTTTTCTATTTTGATTTCTCTTTAAATCTTCAATAGTAATCGTGTCAAAATTTACTACTCCTGTGGGCATACCTGCACTAGGAATAAATCCTTTATTTGCTAAATAACCAATTACATATTCTCTTTTAAATTGGTTTAATTGATAGTTTATTGCTCGATATGCTGGAGAGTTTTCACCAAATTGCTCTTTTAACTCTTGTAATTTTTTATTGTAGTTGTAATTTTTCCGTAGAGTTTGCTCTTTTAGGTTTTCAAAAAGAATTTTTGTTTTGGATAGTAATGCACTTAAACTTTTCTCACTCAAAGGTGTTGCATGCTTTAATACACTAAGTTCTTTTTTATATTTCTTAATATCAATTATTACCAACCAGTCTAAAAATTTATCTGCAATTGAGTACTTATCAAGGAAAAAGTTTTCAATATTTTCAACAATTTTCATTCCTCCCAGCGTTTGTACAAACATACCCAAGAAAAATGCATTGATATGTCTTTCTATAACTGCATAACTATTGAAACTAATAAATGGAGGTGCAATTTTATGATTTAATGCCCACATTGGATTATCCATAGCATTAGAGCCAATTGGATTTGAAGCACAAAATGTAAGTGTAAGTGATTTCGCCTCTCCACGACGTCCGGCTCGTCCTGCTCTTTGTAAATAATTAGCAGGTTTTGGAGGTACATTATTCATTACTACCGCAGAAATTCCTCCAATATCAACACCCATTTCCATAGTAGTTGAACAACTCAATACATTAACTTTCCCCCTTTCAAAATAGTCTTCCAAACTTTGAAGTCTTTTAGCATGTTGTTGTGCAGAATGCTCACCAGCCAAAAATAAAGGTTTGATTAGTAGTATTCTTTCATGTAAGTCATTCCAAATACCTTTGTGCATAAAATCTTTAGCATTTTCTTTTATCCATTTTTTTGTATTATCAATATTTTTTTCACCATGTTCATCAATATGAAAAGGATATGGGAAATATGGAAATTTGTGTGATTCTCCAATTTTATAATAGCTGATATTTTCTTCACTCAGATTGCCTGTAATCCAAGGAGAATAACCTTTAAAATGTCTGTCAATGAACCGTTTCTTTACAGGACATAACCATATATTTTCAGAAAGTTCAAAATGAAATTTTTCTTCTATATTTAATTTGTATCCATCTTCATCAATTGTTAAAATTCTGCTGCGTATGGTTTTCCACAATTCTTCCAACAATTCATTTATTTCATCTTCTTTTGTGTTATCAATATCATTTTTATTGTGCAATCCTAATCCGGCACAAATTAAAAGATTAAGTCTATTTTGCTTCGTAGAGTTCCTATTAAATTTAGGCCATTTTTTCACCTTTACAATATCTGTATTACTATCATAAATTTTTATACTAAATAATCTTGAAGTTAAATATTCTCGTATATCACTTGGAATAAAGAAGTGGAAATAATATCTGATTATAAAATCAACTGCTATTTTTAATAAAGATTGCCATTCCTCTTGATTAATATCTAATTTTGTCGCTATTGGTGGTGCATTTACGTTCTCTAATTCAGGATACACTATACTTACAATTCCTAAATTTTCCATTGAACGTTCACGAGGTAAACGTCTAACAAATTGGTCAAAAAGTAAAGCACGAAGATAACTACCAATTCCATGTTCATTATTGTCAATAATACGTTTAGAATTAAAGAATAGCGTTTTTAATTCATTTTTTATTATAATTTTTTTATAAAGTTCATCCCATGTCATTCTGCTTTTTGATACGTCAGGAATACCATTGGAAGTAATTATTTTTTTTAATTCTACAATTTCATCTAGTTTTCGTTTTTTTAATACTGGCAGTGGATTATCCCTTACATCATCTTCTAACTTTTTAATTTCTTCTTTAATTTCAAGTATATCATCCTTTTCTAAATTCGATATTATTCCATGTTTTCTTTTTTCTGATAGAAGATGGAATATTTGAGCACGTAACCAATTACGTTCACTATCGATATTAAGAAGTGCCGATATTTTTGCTGTACCTTGTCTACTATCCGTAAAAGAAATGTACTTATGACCATCCCAAAGCATTTCTTCAGTTTTTGTTTTCGCCTTAGGTGTTTGTTCCAAAACAATATCTGACAATATTCGGTTTAAATAAACTGAAGAAATTCTAAAATGAATTGGAAAGTCGGATTTCATACCACAATGTGGACAAATAACCATACCTTCATCGGTTTCTGCTTCAATATATTTACCACTTTCATAATTGTATTTTATTTCATAATCTTTTGTAAAATCAATACGGATTGTATTATTATTAATATATTTCTTTTTTGGTGAATATTTAGTTGCTAACAATTTTTTATTTGTTTCTATATTTTCATCTTGGATGCCTTGCTCATCTTCATCATCATTCTCAATATAAAATGCATCTTGTGAAACAGATGAAGTAAGTTGAAAGTGACTACCATCGTTATTTTTCTCACCTTGTAACATATAATTTCCACATGATCTACATGCAACAAGTTCTAATAAGGGGAAACCACAATGTTTACATTCTTTACCTGCAATAGTAGTCATAGTTCCAATTGCTGATTGTGGTTTGGCTTTACCATGTTTTGAACAGAGGGGATTTGTACAAACAAAAACACCTCCAATTCCACGTACAAAAAAATGACCTCGAACAGGAAATAATGAATTTCCATTAAACCTAGTTTCAGATAAAATATCAACTAATTCTAATCCGTTCTCAATATTCTTTTCATCAAATAATTTTCCTATATCTGTTACTTTGTATGCATCATCTTTTAAAATATTTTTTCGCAAATCATGAATGGACTTATGCTTTACAATTTCATCATTATTGCTATTCTTCAAATCTTCTAAGGTGCATTTTTCTTTAACCGGTGAAGGGATTTCGTTAAGTATTCGTTTTCCCTTAATGATTTTTATTTTAGTCTTAGGCAAACCAGTTAACCTAGCCATAAATTTTTGTAGTTCTGTATCGCCATCACTGCCAACAGTTGCTGAGGTTGCTGCAAATCTAACATCATTTACATCAACTTCAAAGGCTTCTAAAACTCTTCTTATTAGCATTGCCGTTTCAGTAGCTTTAGAGCCAGTCAACGTATGTGCTTCGTCAAGTAATATCCATCGTAATTTCCCTTTAGAATTCTTTAGCAATTCAACATCTTTGTCACGAACAAGAATATATTCTAACATTGTAGGGTTGGTAAATAGGATTTGAGGTGGTTCTTTCCTTAATAACGTCCGTGAAATTATTTCAGGATATGCTTTTTTCTGTGGATAACTTTTATCATTATCATGTTCTGGTGTATTACCATTATATACTGCATAATTCACACCACTAAGACTTTTTGTCCATGCATGCATCCGTTTCTTCTGACTACCAATTAATGCATTTAAGGGATAAAGAAAAATAGCATTAACTCCAATTGAATTCCTATAATTTTTATAAAGATCATAAAGGACCGGCAGCATGAAGCATTCTGTTTTTCCCGAACCAGTTCCCGTTGTAACTACAATGGACTTTTTTTTATTTATGAGAGCATTCCAACTTTCAACTTGGTGCTTATATGGCAATCTATCTTTAGGGAAGCAAAATTCTTCATTTTTAATCTTCGATAGTGCATTAATAAATCCTTTTTCAAAAATACTTGTTAAGCTACCGAAATTATTATTATCTGTTTCCCAAGGGAAAGTTGTTTGGAAAACAGGTTCTGCCAATAATTTTTCTTCTTGAAAAATATGTCTTAAATATTTTTGAGTATCAGCATCTCCAGTTGCCCAAAGTGATAAGATAGAATCTGTTAATCTTTTTTCAGTATTTTGGTAAAATTCTTTAAAATTCATTGCAAACCATGATTAAAAGTCTAGTATTAGTTAACTATTTCTCAATCTACTTAAACAATACAAAATTGCTTTCCCGTACCAATCGGGTGAAATCCTTTGTGCGTACTGTATATTTCTACGTACTGTTTCAGCATTTTCATCTATATTCCAAATTTTTTCATCTTGCCCTGAAATAGAAAGAGCAACGGCCAGAGGTGCTTTTAATAGCATTTTCACTCTATAATTATCCCTAGTTACAGGCAATAGTTCTTTGAATTCTGTGATAATCTTTGGACTTTTCTCTGGTAATTCATCTAAAACTCTGTGATTTAAACTCTGTCTTAATTTGTAAATTTCTGTATTTAAATGAAAACCATTGATTGTATGTGTTTTCCCAGATAAAAAATAATCTGATATTTTATTAAACCAATAAATTGGGTCAGAGTTACTTATAAGTTCGATTATATTTTTTTGGATTTCTTTTATTATTGATTCAGTTTCATTTTGTTTGTAAGTTTTCACTAAACTTTCTTCTAACCACTTAATAGAAGAACCCCAATATTTTTTGGGTATCCAATGAAATGCAAATCCCAAATCCTCTTCTAATATTTGACAAGTTTTATCTATAAAATCTTTATCCTCATTATAAATTGATAAACAACAAAATGTTTTTGCTATTAGTTGTGGTGTCGTACATGAAGCACGTAGAAAATCGAATGTAGAAAACGGCAGATCATATTCAATACAGATATCAAAATATTTTTTAACTTTTTGCCAGCTAGGTTCATTATAGTTTTGCAATTCTAATTCAGATTTGTTCTTATTTACTCGTAATAGCCTATCTTCTGTTGTAGTTTGCAAATTATCTTTATTGTTACTTACAAATGTTGGTAAAAGAGCTGAATTATTTATTTCATCATACTCAGAAACAACTATAAATTTTCTTAAACTATTATCAGATAAAATAAATTCATCTTCTCTGCGTATTAATTGAACCGGAATAATTTTATCAGATTCACAATCCAGTGGAATAGCTGAAGGTGTTAAGTTTTCAGTATTGATTCCTTTTGTTGTTATCACAAGTTCTTTATCAATGAGATTATAGGCAACTATTGAATTATAATTCTTTACAAAATATTTATTTAAAAGAGTGTCGTTTTCATCAATAAGCTCAATAGTTATAGATGAATCTTTTTTCATAGAATCTGTAAGTCTAAATAATCGTTTGAATATTTCTTCATATTCTCTAAGAGGAGTTATACCATTTGGAATCTTTTTTCTTACATTGATATGTGACCTGTTTGTATTGTATAATTTAATGAAATAATTATGGAAGTTAATAGGAGTATATATTCTATAACCTGCTAAATGTCCGAATAGCAATATCGACTCATCATGTAATTTATTCCCTTCTTGGTCAAGTATTGTAACACCATGGAATGGTGGTACAATTTCAATAATTAGATTTCTATTTTGATTATTCTTTGATATAATAGCCTTTAAAGATTTTGGTATCCTATTATTATTAAGTTTTACAATAATAGAACTATTTAATTCTGTTATTTCAAATTCTTCAATTACTTTCCTAATTTTAAAATTAAGGTCAAAGTTCTCATGTATAATTATTTCGGCTTCATGAGAATTCGTTGATTTGAAATCTAAACTTAGATCACCTATATTATAAAAAATGTCTTGTTCTTCACTTTCCAACGCTGAAATTTTGTATTCAATACATCCGACAGGTAAATTTCTTCCCCAGTCTTCCCAAGCAATTTTTCCTTTTAATCTCCAATGAAATTTTGTCTTTTTAACTTCCTCTCCGGTAGCATCATAAACAACAATGCGAGGTATATGTGAAACAATAAGAAGGTTCGAATTAATTACCCATTCAGGTTTGTTTTCTTGAATAAACCACTCAAACGAAGGTTTTTTTGTTCGAAATGTAATAGATTCATCTTCGTTAGATATGATTCTAATTCCATTTGAAAATTCACACCAGTTGACTTCATTATCAAATATTTTAATTTTTTCAGAAGTAATTGAACTATCTAAAACCCAATCATCCGGATATAGTAAAAATGCTTCTTCTTGTGGGCAGTGCTTTCCTTTTTGAAGTATCCATTCATTTTCAGAGTTATGTATCCAAAGTGTCGGAGAAGAAAGTTTTGGATAATCAACAAATCGTACTAAAAATTGATGCTTACCTCCTTCAATCGAAGACAAAAAAACATCAGGTTTCATTTCTTTGCCATCCCAAAAAATGCTACTATTATTTAACCCGAATACTTTATAGTTTCCCCTTGTATTTCTCCTAAATTTACAAACAAGAATCTCATTTACAATTAAATTATATTCTGAGTTTAGATCCTCTTTTGACACTTCGATTAAATCACTAAAGTTATCAACCTCTATTACATTTGGGAAATTGAACATTAGTTTGATTCTATAATCATCGTCCCGTTTTTGTAAAATCCAAAATGCCTTAAATTGAGAGCTTTTTTTTATTTTTCTTTCAATTGTTGCTTTATGATCTTTTAATTCATTAGAAATC
>VAOY01018358.1_pt1 | contig 12746 bp, 16 predicted proteins | sample 3393881 | NCBI WGS metagenome assembly VAOY01 (sample SAMN08290430, study PRJNA428436) | hydrothermal vent metagenome | isolation source: Deep-sea hydrothermal vent chimney | place: Indian Ocean: Southwest Indian Ridge
AAGCTTGACCTTCTTGCTTTTCGGGGAGATAAATCTTATATGAAAAAGATTATCAATACTTCATATAGACCAAGAGTTTTTCTTGTAAAAAAACAGAGCAGAATCTACATGTTCCTCAGAGACAGATTCAATCTGCTCTATGAGAACGGAAATTATGTTGTTCTGGGTGGTAAATATGATTAGAGTTATTTCTCCTGCCACAAGCGCAAATCTTGGCCCGGGTTTCGATGTTCTTGCAGTAGCTCTTGAAAGACCAGAGGATACCATGGAATTCTGTGAAATTGATGAAGGAATAGAGATTGAAGTTAAGGGCTACAGTGTGCCTGCTTCTCCTGAGAAGAATATAGCAGGAATTGTGGCTAATAAAATGCTAGGTGATTTTAAAATTGAAAGAGGAGTGAAAATATCTATCAATAAAGGCATAAGACCTATGAGTGGCCTGGGTTCAAGTGCTGCTTCAAGTACTGGAACAGTTATTGGAATTTCAGAACTCTTTGGTATACCAATGAACAGGGATAAACTTCTTGAATACTCTCTTATTGGAGAGGAAGCTACCTCAGGCTCTTTTCATGCAGATAACATTTCAGCCTGCCTTCTCGGGGGATTGACAATAGCATTATCCGAGCCTCTTAAAGCTTTCAGATTTGATGTAGCTTCGAGTATTGATTACGTTGCAGTCCTGCCCGATATTGAAGTTAATACAAGAGAAGCAAGAAAAATTCTTCCAAAAAAGATTACTCTCAGGAAATACTCCAGCAATCTGGCAAGGGCGTGCCTTCTGGTGAGAGCTCTGGAAGAGGGAGATTTTAAAAAGCTTAACATAGCCTATGAAGATAATCTGATTACACCCCTGAGAAGCAAACTTGTGCCCTTCTATTATGAATTAAAAAGGGAAGCTTTAAGCACAGGGGCAGAAGCCTTTTTTATCAGCGGGTCAGGACCTGCCACACTATCATTGTTAAACAGAGAAAAAGTCGATGCCAGAGATTTAGCAGAACACCTCAGGAGTTTCTACCTGAATAAAGGAATCGAAGCTGAAATCTACTGGGGTAAAATAGGTGAAGGAGCAAGAGTTACATAAAACTTCATCTTCTTATTAGACTGGAATATAATGATATAACTAAATTGTTTAAAGGTTTCAGCCTTGTTTTCAGTGAATAAATAATGAAGGAGGAAAAGATGGCAACCACAGCAGAACCAATAATGTCAAAAGGAAAATGAATCCCAACAAATACCCTTGCAAATCCTCCCAGAAAACCAAGAACTAATAAAATAAACCCAGATGTTCTTGTTTTCCTGAAGTATATTAACGTAAATGCTATTGACAACATGAAAGTTGTATGGTCTGAGGGAAAGGATGAATCAGATGAATGTAGAACCAATAATTTTCCTAAATGTAACATAAAAGGTCTCGGATGATAATAAAAAGAACCGATTATAAAATCGAAGGAAAGTCCGAGAATTGCAGCATAAAAACAGTATAGTGCAGTATTTTGATATTTGTTCTTAAACCATAAATAAACAACCCACAATACAAAAATGACAGGCATATATTTTGCAGCAATTATTGCAGCATAATCCAGTATAGGGTTTGTTCCAGCAAAATGATTTATATAGCTAAACATAGCCAGGTTCAATTCGAATACCATCTAAAACCACCATTTGCACTTAAAAGTTACATTTCAGCTTAATTCCATATATTATTTTTGACTAATATTATCGTCTAATTTAATCGTTGATTTTTATATCTATGCAGAATAATCCGTGTATAATATCACCATATTACAAAACATAACTTATAAATATTTTGTTTGCCTCTTTCTGATGAATTAATAGAGAATTCCTTTATATCGGCTTCAGCCTAACGGTCACCAGGTTATTGGAAGGAACATAGCAATCAATTGCCTATAAAGAATGAAATTAAAAGCGGGCACGCCTGAGAGTGAAAGCTCCTCCCTGAATTCCGCACATCCAGGCATACCTCCACTCCGCAACCCTGCAAGCACCAAGCGTCCAGCCTACCGCTGTTCTCTTCCGAGCCTCACGGGGTTCAGCTGGCAGAGGCAGTTATACCAACCCTTCCGGGGAGGTACTCTGCCACCGTCGGTCCTGCAGGACGAAGCTTCTACAGCATGCCTGGAGGCCTCCTCCAGTTTGAATACCTTGCCTCTCAAGCTTCGACCCCGGCATATCGACGATTTCAGGTTACAGGGGACGCCGAACCCCCCAGTCTAGCCCGCAGATGAACTAAGAGAAAGTTAACATAGTCATATAAAAGACAAACCTAGAGCTTTCTGACAATATAATCCAGCATGTCCTTGAAAATATAGTAGCCATCTCCATAACCTTCTGGCTTGCCATAATCTCTTGTCCAGTCCGGATACATATACCTGTAGAAGGCTCTTTCAGGATGAGGCATCATACCCATAACATTTCCTGCATTATTTGTTAAACCTGCAATGTCACCGTAGCTGCCACTGGGATTCTCTGGATAGCTTCCCATGGCTGGTTTTCCCTCTCCTGTGGCATATTTGAAGGCTATCTGCCTGTTCTCCTCAAGCTCCTCGTAGATTTTCCCCTCTTTACCCTCAGAAAGAATCAGCCTTCCTTCACCATTAGCAACTGGAATCTTCACAAGTTCTCCAACACTCCTGGTGAATAAACCATCTCTATAGCTTTTGAGATGACACCATCTGTCTTCAAATCTTGCTGAAATATTCTTTCCCAGTGCAAGAGTAATATCTGAACCCGGCAGAAATTCAGCTTCAATTAGAGCCTGAAACCCATTACATATACCAAGAACGGGATTACTTTCGGCTATAAATTCCTCAAACTCTGTTTTTAGATTATACCTTAGAAGCTTGCCAAGAATTACACCGCTTCTAACCATATCCCCAAATGAGAAACCACCCGGAAGAATAATTCCATTATAATCCTCAAGAGATATATGTCCTTTTATTATTCTGTTAAGGTGCACCACATCAGCTCTGGCGCCCAGGTCGAAAACTGCATCTTTCGTTTCAGCATCACAGTTTGTACCAGGCGCTCTTATTATAAGCACCTTTACATCCTCAAGCCTCAAAGTCTCACCCCTGTCTGCCATGCTTTCTTCAGACCGTCAAGACCTTCAGTTAAGACATTTTTATCTCTGCTGAACACCACGATTTCTTTCTTTCCGAGAGTTTTTCCTATCTTAGAACAGAGCACATCTGAAAAAAGCTCTTCGAACTCCTCAGCTCTGGAAGGTGAAACCTCAATCAGGAAGCGTGAGTTACTTTCAGAGAAGAGTATAAAGTCTTCTCTAAGCTCTCCAACACCTGAAAGTTCGATTTCTGCTCCATAGCCTCCTGCAAAGCACATTTCAGCCAGAGCAACCCCAAGTCCTCCTTCACTCAAATCATGACATGAACTGACAAGACCCCTGTCAATAGCCTCTGTCACAGCTTTAAATGTTTTAATTGCCTTCTCAGGCTCAACTCTGGGAACACTTATTCCGAGATAGTCCTTGAGCTTGTAGTAGTGACTTCCTCCCAGCTCTTTTCCTGTCTCTCCAGCAAGGTAAAGGTAGTTTCCGCTACCCTTCAGTCCCATGGTAACCGCCCTTCTTATGTCAGGAATTATACCCAGGGCTGAGATCAGGAGAGTAGGTGTAACTGCTCCGGAACTGGATTCATTGTAGAGGCTGTCTTTACCGGAAATAAAGGGAGTTCTGTAAACTTTTGCTATGTCATAACATGCCTGAGCAGCCTTCACAAGAGAGCCGAGATTTTCAGGTTTTTCAGGATTACCCCAGCAGAAGTTATCGAGAAGAGCAATTCTTCTACCTCCAACAGCAATATTGTTTCTCATAGCTTCGTCTATTGCAGAGGCTGCCATCCAGTATGGACTGATTTTTCCATACTCAGGATTTATACCATTGGAAATCACAATGCCCTGCCAGGAGCTGCGAAGAGGCTTCAAGACAGAAGCATCTCCGGGGCCGTCATGGTTCTCACCCTGCAATGGCTTTATCACAGTGGATGCCTTAACTTCATGGTCATAGGTTCTTATTACACTTTCCTTGCTTGCTATATTTGGCATAGCAAGAATACTCTTCAAATCTTCACCCAGATTTCCCATTTCAAATTCAGGTTCTTTTAAAACATTCTCTTTAAACTCTGCATTTCTGACAACTCTGGGGATGCCATTAAAAAGAAACTCAATACTTATTTCAGTCACTTTTTCCTTCTCATAAAACACTTTAAGAAGACTGTCTCCTGTCAGCCTGCCTATCTCCATGGCCTCAACTTCCTCACTCTCGAAAATTTCAATAACACTCTCCTTATTCTTCTCGGGTACAATAACAAGCATTCTCTCCTGGGACTCAGAAACCCAGATTTCCCAGGGTTTCATATTCGGATATTTCAATGATACTTTTTCGAGATAAACCATTGCACCGCAGTTGAAGGTGTCTGCCATCTCACCTATGGCTGAGCTGAGCCCACCTCCTCCGAGGTCTGTTATTGCATTGCCAAGCTTTTTATCTTTTATTTCAAGCAGGGCTCGCTTTATTTTCTCCTCTTCAATAGGGTCACCTATCTGCACAGCAACACTGAATATTTCTTCTGCCTTATCTCCCAGCTCTGTACTTGCAAAGGTTACGCCGTGAATTCCATCTCTTCCAGTCTTTCCTCCTGCAAGAATTAATATATCCCCTGCCTTTGCCTCTCTTCTGTACTTGCTCTTATTAACAATACCAACAGTACCACAGTAAACCAGTGGATTTGTTATATAGCTGTTATCGAAGAGAATAGCTCCGTTTACAGTGGGTATTCCCATGTTATTACCATAATATCCGATTCCTGCAACAACATAGTTGAAGATAAATCTCGGATGTTTAAAGCCTGTGGGTAACTCACTGTAATTTATGTCCAGATTTCCAAAACAGAGCACATCAGTATTTGCTATAGGCTCTCCCCATACACCAAGAATATCTCTTATTACACCACCCACGCCCGTAGCTGCGCCACCAAAGGGTTCTATTGAACTGGGATGGTTGTGAGTTTCCACCTTGAAGGCTATTGCATAATCCCCCTCAAAGTCCACAATTCCTGCATTGTCCTCAAAAACCGAGAAACACCACTCAGGAGAAAGTTCATGTGTAACTCTTGCTACTGTACTTTTAAGAAGGTTGTCAACTTCGCCGGAAGGAGTTTTTATTAAACCTCTGAAGGTTTTGTGTACGCAATGCTCACTCCAGGTCTGAGCAAAGGTCTCAAGCTCCACATCCGTAGGATTCCTTCCAAGCTCAGAGAAGTATTTTTTTATTGCCTGCATCTCCTCGAGGCTCAGGGCAAGCTGTCCCTCCATGCTTATTCTCTGAAGTTTTTCACTATCAGCCTTTATAATCTCAATTTCATTAGCCTGCATATAAATACCCACTTCAATATCTACTCCTAAAGCTGTAGTATTTCATAATCCTGGCTTGTTGTGTTTGCAAGAAACCTTCTGCATATTTTCTCCACCTCCTCCCTGTTGCAACCCCTTATCCAGAATATCTTCGCAGTTTTTACTTCTTCAGCACAGTCAAAACCCAGCATCTTCAAACCCTGAAGGGTGGTGTCGCCTTCCGGGTCCTGCACACCCTTTTTATAGTAAATTCTAACTTCCCACATACTACCTCCTCCCTGTTATACTTATTATATCACTCAGTATTGCACTGTTCGTTTCTATAGCTCCTGCTCCCTTACCAGCTACTGTTATCTCACCTGCAATATCACAGGTTAACATGGCAACGTTTAAGGCACCTCCAACGTTGAGAGGATGAGATACATTTACCAGCCTTGGAGCAACTTCAAGAATTCCATTTTTAACTTCCCCTATCAGCTTAATTACATAACCACTTTCCCTGGCAAGCTTTATTGCCTCAGGGGTTATTCCTGTTATGCCACGAGTTTTAACATCCTTATAGGTGGCATTCATTCCCATTAAAGCACTGGCAAGAATTACGAGTTTGCTTGCTGTGTCGATACCTCCAATATCATAGGTAGGGTCAGTTTCTGCATAACCAAGCTGCTGGGCTTCTTTAAGTACATGCTCAAACTCGGCACCCTCTTGTGTCATTCTGGTTAAAATATAATTGGTGGTACCATTGAGTATTCCCTCAATAGAGAGAATTCTGTCAGCAGATAGAGTTTCTCTTGCAAGATTTATAATAGGCATGGCTCCGCCTACGGTTGCCTCGTATCTGAATTCAACCCTGTTTTTTTCAGCAGTTTCTACAAGTTTTTTAAATTTGAGGGCAAGAGGTGCTTTATTGGATGTAACAAGATGCTTGCCAGCTTTCATGGCAGCAAGCATATGACTCAAACCGGGCTCTCCTGTTTTTATATTTGAGGGTGTCAATTCAAGCACAAAATCAGCTTCAATTTCTTCAATAGCTTCAAGACCACTTATTTTTCTGGCTTCAGGATAATCTATTATTTTTCCTGAGTTTTTTACAATCTCCAGAGCTTTCTCGAGGTCAATACCTTTATCATTGTAGGCAGTGCCTGATATATCAGTTATTGAAACAACTCTTATGTCTTCTCCAGTCCTTTTCTCAAGCTCATCTTTCTTTTTCAGGAGCACCCTTGAGAAGCCCTGACCTATAACTCCAAAGCCAATTATCTGAATCTTCAAACTTAAACCTCCAGGCTTCTGATTACTTCCAGATTTTTCTCTCTCGCTATCTCACACAGTCGATTCAGCACATCTTTCTGGTTTGCTTTTTCTGCAAGTTCAATATCAAATAGGGCGGAGGACTCCTTTTCCGGCTTGGGCATACTCAGGCTCATGTCGCTAACCATAACTCCTGGAAGTTCATTTATTCTATCTATTGTATCTCTTAAATCCGTGTCAACAACATGACCAATAATTAGAACGCCAACTCTTCTCTTCCTGACAGCCTCTCCAAGTTTGACTATTTTAATGTCCCTACTGGCAAGCTCGGTAGCAATCTTCTCAATCACATCTATACTCTCTACGTCAACAACGAAATGGACATGGGTTTTTCCTGAGCGTACTCTTTCCTCCTCTCTTATGTGCACTATACTTATAACATTTGCACCAAACTCAGAGATGGGTTCAAGCGCTCTGATAAGCTGTCCCGGCATATCCTTAAGCTCAAGGTCAAGACTAATACGCATAATATCACCACAATTTTCCTTCATCCCACAAGCTCGAAAAGTTCTGCTCTTCAGCTTTACTCTCGGACTTGTTATCAGCCTTATTTTTACTCTCCTCCTCCTCATTAACCGACTCCTCTCTTCTGATGAAGCCTTCACCTGAAAACTTCAGAAGCAGCGCATAATCTTCAAGCAGGTGTTCAAGGCTGTGGAGAGAGATATTCTGGGTAAATCTGTTGTAGGTTTCATAAACTTCACCCGTGAAACTCTTTATTGCTGCTCTTAGCTCCAGAAAGGTTTTGTGTTCTGTGATGTAAAAAAGAAAATCTTTGTCAAGATAACGGCAGAAATCCAGTAGAAAAATCTGCACAACATAGCGGGAAGCATAACTATCTCTGTCCATTAATGACATTATTGATATAAACTCCCTCATCTGATTCTCCAGCTCTTCCCTGCTTTTTACATCTGAAAAGAAGTTTCTTGTCTGCCTGAGAGTTGTGAAGGCATCACTCGAGTTTGAAGTTGTCTCTTTCTCATATGCCCCAAGAACAGCTTTGAACTCTTCAAAGGTGAACATGGTTTTAATTGGATGCAGGAATGATATATAACTTATGCCCCAATGTTCTTCAACCCCGCTGTCTTCATGGGGTGACAAAATATCAATTCTGGCAGTAGAGTGGCTAATCTCTATTTTTCTTTTTTGCCAGATGAAACAAAGATTTCACGGATGTTCTTCAACCCAGACTTCACCTTCTTTTGTATATTCCTTTTTCCAGATAGGCACATGCTTTTTAAGCTCGTCTATACAGTATCTGCAGGCTTCAAAGGCATCCTTTCTGTGCTCTGCACCAGCCACAATAAGAACTATATTGTCACCTATGTCAACTTCGCCATATCTATGGATTATACTTATCTGAATAGCATTAAACTTCTCCATTGCCTCTCTGCGTATCTCTTCCAGCTTTTTCTCTGCCATTCCCTCGTAATGTTCAAATTCAAGTTTTTCAACTTCCTTTCCCTTGGAAAAATCTCTAACTGTGCCGAGAAAGCTAACTATGCCACCAATACGTGAGGAAAAATCCCTTACCGTTTCAATCTCCCTTTTAATATTAAAGTCCTCTCTCTGAACTCTTATCCACTGCATATCTATCACCTTAAAATCTTAAAAAGCTCCCGAGTTAAAAGTGGTGATACGGTTCTGTTGAATCTTGAGGTGTTGCATCGTGGTGTTGCAGATAACATCGGAGTTAAGAGAAGTTTGCGAAACGAAGTGAGCCAGATACCCGTCTGTTATATGGCCGAGCCCGAAGCCCCAAATTCATCACCCTTTTAATCTATTTATTTCCTTGATAATATCCTCAATTACTTCAGTGTTATGTATTCGTTTCTTACCATTTGGGCCTTTAGCGGAAAAAATAAAAAACACATTTCCCCCATATTTCTCCTTAAATCTTGCATGACTCTTTTCGTGCATTTCAATCCACTGATAGTCATTTATTGATTTTCCCGAAGAAATAGGTTTTATTTGAATGCCAATGAACGATTCATTAATTTTTATGTAGAAGTCCACACAATAGCTTCTATCCCAATCGTCAGGAGCCGGTTCAATTTTTTGTTTAATAATAGATTCTAATTGCCCATATATGGTTTCAATTTCTGTTTTATATCCTTCATATGTTCTGTTTAATACAAGATTATAGGCGTAATCTATGCACTCTTCTTCTGAAATTGATTCAAGTTCATTCTGGACAACTTCTGACAACTTTATGTATAATTTTTGTCCTAATCCAGTAACGTATTCTCGTGTAATTGACATTCCATTTTTCTTTTTCTGTTTTGCATTATTGAAATAATAATCTTCCCAATCAACAAAGGATTTGGGTGCACACGCTCTAATCAATTCTGATGTAGGGCCAACGCTGTACGCTTTGTTTAACCCCCATCGATTCATTCCATAATTCAATAAGGTCTCTCTTTTAAATTTTAAATTATGGCCTTCATATCCACTAACCCATTCTTTTGCCATTATTATGCCTCCGCTTCTAACTCTATAAACTTGTTTTTATATTGATATTGGCTTGACCTATCTGCTGTTGCCATACCCGATTTAATAAGATACGAATTAATAAATATTTTATTTTTCAAATAAACATACGCCTCAACAGTATCTTTATCAACAACTTCAACAGCATCATATTTTAGGAATATCTCTTTCTTCAGTACATATTCATTTAAATAATTCATTACGGCATCTTCATTGTCAATTACTATACCCAAGAGTTTTACAACAAGCCCGGTGTTAAGTTTAATAGTATTAGCGTTTATTATTTCAACCACTTTATATAAGCCGCCATTTTTAAAATTCAATTTATTGGGTTCAATTTTTGGTTCTGCATCTTTTATTTTAGGAACGTAATCATTTTTCTCAATTATGACTTCTGAATCCCTATTAATTACTTCGATCTGGTTTGAAAAGCTCAATAAACTTTCATTCAATCCAATTTTTTCTTTTATTATTTTTAAAAATTCTTTATTGATTTCATATCCGACCGAATCTCTATCTAAATCCATTGCAGCTTTTATTGTTGTACCGCTTCCTAAGAATGGATCAAGAACTGTATCACCAACAAAGGTGAACATTTTAATCAATCGATTTGGCAATTCGTCTGGAAACATAGCTTCGTGTTCAATTTGTCTTGCGCCACCAAAATACCAATGGCCATAGAAATATTGTTTCCATTCTTCTTTTGTAAGTGCTGACCTTTCCTTGATTTCTTTGTCTATTTTTTCATTTTTTCCTGGCTTTTTAAATATCAATATATATTCATAATCAATTTCGACTATCCCATTTGGAGGATATGGATAAGAACCCATTACGGTTGCTCCACCAGTAGTATTCATAGTCGTTTTTTTCTGCCAGATAATAGAACCCATGTAGTCAAAGCCAATATCTTCGCATTGGGAAATAAACTCTGCATGAAGCGGAATCACCTTATATCTACCATATATTATAGAACGTGCAAATTGATCGCCAATATTAAGACAAAATCGTCTACCTGGTTTCAACGTTCTGAAACACTCTTTCCAAACCTTATATAAATCTTTTAGGTATTCATGTAAGGTTTGTCCATACCCAACCTGCCCCTCTACTCCGTAATCCTTAATGTTCCAATATGGGGGAGATGTGACTATAAGACCTACTGTATTATCCTCGACTTCTATCATTTTTCGGCTATCGCCGATGATGATTTTGGCTTTATTGCTCATGCAGTACACCTCATGCAACAACAGTTAATAGTTTTTTCTTGGGGCTTCGGGCAATTTCATATAATACATTATATCTGAACATGGTTCGCATATACCTCCCTCTGGTCGAACTTTTCCATCTTTAATCATCTTCCCCCCCTTATCTGTATGTTATCCAATAGACTTTTCACCTTACCTATATCCTTGCTACTTACATGCCTATATATTTCTGTCGTCTTTGAACTTTTGTGCCCCAACAACTTATCTTCCGGTTTCAACTTCACCACTTCACTCACTCTTAACTTAACCCCGCAGAACATATAAGCATTATGATTGTTTTGTGCTTTATGTTTTCAATTGATGAGATAATTTGAGAAACCTCTTCTCTACTTAACACCACTGGCAACTTCTTATCTTTCCTTGGCCTCTTTATTTCATAAACAAATCTCCTTTTCAAAACCTCACCATAGTAAAACTTCAACGCATTTATTGCTATGTTTGGAGTTGAAGTCGAACAATTCTTCTTTTCTGCCAAATAATACAGATAATCCCTCATGTCTTCATTGGAAATCTGATAAGGTGTTTTATTACAGAATTTCAGAAATCTTAGGCAACAATAAGTGGCTGGATTTGCTCAGGAAGAGTCTGGAGTTCTATAAAAATCAATCTTAATTTTTTACCCCCTTAAATGCAACACCTCACGTTTCAACATAACCGGTGATACATATTTTTATATATCTTGAACAATAAAACAAACGTGAGGGAATGTTATGGCAAATATACTGGTGGTGGATGACGAAAAAGATGTCTTAATTCTTATGGAGAAAATTCTTAAATATAAAGGTTATGAAGTTATAACTGCAGATAGTGGTAATAAAGCCCTTGATGTTATCAACTCAGAAACAAAAATTGACCTTGTTATTCTGGACATAATGATGCCTGATATTAATGGCTGGGAAGTTTGCAGAAAAATAAAAAGTAACCCCAAGGTTAGCAGTATACCGGTGGTAATGCTCAGTGCTCTTTTTCTTGAAGAGCATATTAAAACAAGCTTTGAAGTCGGAGCAGATGACCACATTACAAAGCCTGTGAACTTCCAGAAGATAAGTGATGTGATTTATCAGTTTGTAGGAGATTCAGGTATAAGCGGATGATATAATATGCTCAGAAGCTGAGTGGAAACCTCAATATAGCTGCTATTTTTCCTATGGCTTCCAGCCTCTCTCCGGCTTCATGCTCTGAACTCAGAATCATAACTTCACTTTTTGACGCCTTTGCCTTCTCAATAATTTTATCGCTCATCTCATACTCCTTAACAAATTTTTCACTTAGCAGGAGTATTTCCACAGCACCGTATTCAAGTGCCTTCTCAACCTCTTTCAAGCCATAGGCAGCCTTTCCTCTATCTTTACCTATCTCCCCAAGAAGTCTTTCAACAAGCTGAGATTCTCTTGCAATTCTGCAATCTTTTGCTATTCTCTCAGCGACCCCCCGTTTTAATACTTCATATATTCCTGATTTCCCTCCAGAGCCTGTATTCTCAAGAAAACACTTATCTGATATTTCAGAAAATTTCTCATTTATCACCTTTAAAATATTCTCCTTCCAGAAACCGGGACCAGCTATTATTACTGCCTCAGGTTTCTCCCTCTGAACAAGCTCGTGTATCTTCTCTGCCACGTCTATATAAAATTTCTTTATCATTGATTCCTGCTGTTTTGCGTATCTCTTGCCGGAGGTTGGTCCCGATACTCTGGCAACAAAGTCAACGCCATATCTCCTTACTATACCAAGCTCTGCTTCACCATCTTCAATGGCGGCAATTATAAGAATGGGTTCACCTCCTTCCTTCTCAGCCTCCCCGAGTCTTTCAAGGTGCCATTTTTTCCACACCTCCTTCTTTATAGTTACTATGCTGCCAACCTTTACATCTATAGTATGATAAGAGCCAAAACTAACAAGGTCCTCAGGACCAAATTCAATTGTGCCCGTAACTCTCAGGAGAAAGCCATAACCTGAAAAATCTACATTACTTACCTTTATTCCAAGGTGCATTCTGACTTTCTCACCCCTGTCTGCCCTCTTCTTTTCCTCATCTTTGACTCTTCTGAAACTTATCCCCTCAAGAATGTCCCCTTTTTCGATAATACTCTTCAGATACCAGAGGTCATCGAGAGTCCCGATTTTCAGCTTGATTTTTCCTTCCTTAAAGTCTTTATGTATTATCTTCATATTAAAACTTCATTGGTATTTAAGTGACATCCTCCCATCATTTAAATGACGGGCATCGGTTCATGACTTATGGAGGAACGACATTGTTGCTCCTCCATATCAACGGCGGTGCCACACCGCCAA
>VAOY01015383.1_pt1 | contig 12714 bp, 9 predicted proteins | sample 3393881 | NCBI WGS metagenome assembly VAOY01 (sample SAMN08290430, study PRJNA428436) | hydrothermal vent metagenome | isolation source: Deep-sea hydrothermal vent chimney | place: Indian Ocean: Southwest Indian Ridge
CTGTTCGCACGTTACACATCACAGATATGGATCGCTTGTTGTAGCGACGCTATTCTGTTGGCTTTGGTTTTCGGTGTGGGTATAAACTCTTGTGCTAAGTAGCCTTTAAATCCGGTCTCGACAATGGCTTTAGCTATTGCTTCATAATTGAGTTCTTGAGAAGCATCTATTTCGTGACGCCCAGGTACGCCGGCCGTATGGTAATGACCAAAGTACTGATAGTTATCTCGAATAGTTCGGATGATATCCCCCTCATTAATTTGCATGTGGTAGATATCGTAAAGTAGTGAGAAGTGCTTAGAGCCTAGGCGTTTGCAAAGCTCTATTCCCCATGCAGAATTGTCGGCCATGTAATCAGGGTGGTCGACTTTACTGTTAAACAGCTCCATGAAAATCACTACATTGCGTTTTTCAGCATGAGGTAAAATGCGCTTTAACCCTTTAACCGCATTTTCAAGTCCCTCTTCTCGTGACATGCCTCGGGCATTGCCGCTAAAGCAGATAAGATTTGTATAGCCTGCATCAGCGACCAAATCGATGTGCTTTATATAACGCGCTTCTAGATCATCGTGTAGTTCACTGTGGATGAAGCCGTCTTCAAGGCTTATCTCGGCGCCGTTACACATAGAAGAGTCGATGCCGTACTGCTTTAGCACAGGCCAATCTTCAGGACCTACCAAGTCAATGGCTCCAAATCCTAATTGCTTAACGGTTTGGCACAACTCTTCAATGCTTAAATCGCCGTAGGTCCATCGGCTTACCGAATGGTTTACATTTCCTTTAAGCGGCGTATTCATGGTGTTGCTACCTTTCGTGCCGTTTGTACTCGCTGTAGCAGGCATCGCAGTGGCTAAACCAACTGCTGCTAACCCTGTTCCGGCAATGCCTGCTCCTGTCATAGCCATACTTTGAAGTAATTTTCTGCGGGTAATGTTATGCATCTGCGTTCACCTTTTCCTTTCTGAACAGAATGGCGAATAGCACTAACACAACCGCTGCAAACCCTGCTGGGAATAACCAGACCTGCTGCCAACTATGCGCACCGGTTTCCATCGTGTAGGTGTCGGTAATTGCGCCTGCCACTGCAAAGCCCACCAGCATACCTACGCCATATGTCGCTAAGGTAATTAGCCCCTGCGCTGCACTTTTTACGTTTTCTCCCGCCTTTGCATTGGTATAGATTTGCCCTGATACAAAGAAGAAGTCGTAACAAATACCGTGCAGTGCAATACCAACAATAAGCATGAACAAGCCTTCGTCAGCGTTCCCGAATGCGAACAGTGCATAACGAACAACCCACGCTGCCATGCCTATCACCAATGTGGCTTTAATACCGAAACGGTTCAAAAATACCGGCAGAGCCAACATGAACAATACTTCGGAAACTTGACCTAGTGTCATTTTGCCCGTTGCATTTTCAACGCCTATTTCCGTAAGGAAAGGATTCGCATTCTGGTAGTAAAACGCCAGTGGAATACAAATAAGTACAGATGAAAGAAAAAATACAAAGAAGTTTTTGTCTTTTAACAGTGCCAACGCGTCCAAGCCAAGAATGTCGCGTATAGTTACCGCTTTACCGCCAGATTGAGGTGGCGTGTTTGGCAGTGTAAAACTGAATACGCCCAACATTAGCGAGGCAACGCTGCACAATAAGAACGTGTTTTTGAGCATACCATCGGCAATAGACTGTGCAGAATCCCATGAGAAGACATAGCTAATCATAAGGCCTGCCACAATCCAGCCGATAGTGCCCCACACACGAACTTTTCCGAACTCTTTTGACGGGTCGACCATTTGTCCGAATGACACTGAGTTAACCAAAGCAAGCGTAGGCATGTATGCAATCATGTATGCCAACACATAAGGGTAAAAGCTGGCGAAATCATTCGCTTGGTACATACAGTACATAAGCACGGCGCCAACAATATGTAGTAAGCCGAGGATCTTTTCTGCATTAAAGAACCGGTCAGCAATAAGGCCCACAATAAAGGGGGCAATGATGGCCCCCCAACTCTGGGTTGAGAAAGCCATACCGATTTGCCCACCATTGGCAGACAGGGTATTCGATAGATACGTGCCTAATGTTACAAACCAGCCTCCCCAAATGAAGAACTGAAGGAACATCATCAAACTAAGGCGTAGGGTTATCATAGTTATTGTTATCCTATTGATGGCGCTTAGCGCTCAAGGCCTAAAATACGATTATTCTTCGCTTCGCTTACGTCTCCACCAGCAAAGTCGTCAAACGCATATTTGCTTGGCTCGATAATGTGTGAAGCGATAAACGGTGCGCCTTCTGCCGCGCCTTGCGCACTGTCTTTTAAGCAGCATTCCCACTCTAGTACTGCCCAACCTGTGAAGCCATACTGGGTAAGCTTGCTGAAAATACCTTTGAAGTCGACTTGGCCATCGCCAAGGGAACGAAAACGTCCCGCGCGGTCTTGCCAGTCTTGATAGCCGCCGTACACACCGTTTCTACCGTTCGGATTGAACTCAGCGTCTTTAACGTGAAACATTTTGATCCGGCTGTGGTAGCGGTCGATGAAGTCAAGGTAGTCAAGCTGCTGTAAAACAAAGTGACTTGGATCTAAAAGAATATTTGCTCGTGGGTGGTTATCTACAGCTTTTAAAAACTGTTCGAACGAAGCACCATCGTGCAAGTCTTCCCCAGGGTGAATTTCGTAGCATACGTCAACACCCGCATCGTCGAATGCATCGAGAATGGGTTTCCAACGCTTGGCTAATTCAGCGAAGCCTTGCTCCACCAAGCCAGCAGGACGCTGAGGCCACGGGTAAACCAAGTGCCACATTAATGCACCAGAAAAGGTAGCGTGAGCTTTCAACCCCAAGCGCTTACTGGCAATAGCCGCACATTTAAGCTGATTAATTGCCCATTCGGTTCGCTCTTGTGGCTTGCCGTGTAAATGCGCCGGCGCAAAGTTATCGAATAACTCGTCGTAAGCGGGATGAACCGCCACTAGCTGACCTTGTAAGTGCGTCGATAGTTCAGTAATTTCTACGCCAGCGTCTTTGCAAATTTTAGCGATGTTGTCGCAATACTCTTGGCTCTCAGCTGCTTTTTCTAAATCAAACAAGCTAGGATCGGTAGGTACCTGTATTCCCTTGTAACCAAGCGACGCTGCCCACTTCGCCATATTCTCGAGCGTATCGAATGGCGCGTCTTTTCCCATGAACTGAGCAAGGAAGATAGCAGGCCCTTTTATTGGTTGTTGGTTAGTAGCCATAAGCGCTTACCTTTTTCATTGTATGTTGTAATTGCATTACTGCGTTCCTTCCTGACTAACCGACTCCCATTTGGTGTCGCTGCCAGTACTGGCAAGCATGGCATCGATAAATACCATTCCGCGTATGCCTGAATTTATTCCTGGAACGCCGTCAGCTTTGCCTTTTTGATTCGCGCGTACCGCTTTAGCAAAATCGGTATACAAATTTGCCATTGCTTCTAAGTAGCCCTCTGGGTGGCCAGCTGGAACACGACAACGCGAAGATGCAGCATCACATAACCCAACTTGACCTTGGCCCGCTCTAAACACTTGATAAGGGGCATCAACAGGGCGATAGATAACAGAGTTCGGCTCCATTTGACGCCACTCCAAGCCACCTTTGTCACCGTAGACACGGATCTTCAACGCGTTTTCTTCACCAGCACATACCTGCGAAGCAATCAGCACGCCCGACGCACCCTTCTTAGTTTTAATAAGCGCGGCGCCGTCGTCATCTAATCGGCGTCCTTCAACATGCGTGTTTAACTCGCCACATAGTGAGGTAACACTGTCGTTCAATACAAACTCAACAAGTCCAAAGGCATGAGTGCCGATGTCGCCCATTGCGCCCGTTGCGCCAGAAATTGCTGGGTCGGTACGCCACTGCGCTTGCTTATTGTGCGTTTCTTCTTCGCCAGACAACCAGCCTTGCGGATACTCAACATACACTTTTCGAATGTTGCCCAGCTTACCGCTTTCAACGAGATGACGTGCTTGCCAAACCATAGGGTAACCAAGGTAGGTATGAGCCAAGCCGTATAGCGACTCACTGGCGTGAATAACATCTTGAAGCTCTTTTACTTCTGCAAAGCTAACGCCTGCTGGTTTTTCACAGAAGACGTGAAAGCCTGCCTTAATTGCGGCAAGTGAAATAGGTACGTGAAGATGATTAGGCGTTACGATAACCACAACCTGCATGCGCTGCTGCTCAGGTAACTTGGCTTCTTCTTCTAACATTGTCTGCCAACTGCCGTATGTACGCGATGTAGAAACATTCAACGCAGAAGCAGTACGCATATTATTTTCTTCGTTGCGGCTAAATGCGCCACACACCAACTGGTAGTTCCCATCTAACCCTGCGGCATGACGATGCACGGCACCGATAAACGCGCCTTCCCCGCCTCCGATCATTCCCATTCGAATTGGTTGCATTGAAATTCCTCTGTGTGCAAACGCACTATTGGTGTTACTAATGCCACAAAATGTAACCCGTTACATTTTAATGGTCAACACAAAAAACAGCATTTAATTAATCTAAAGTTTACAAATGGCGAGGTAATACCGGGGCTTTACTACCTTTAACCGCCTACTCCTGCACCAAATTTGAACATAACACTAGCTCAAATTTACATAAATCCTACAAATAACCTTTGACGTTTTAATGAAAGTGCGTATTCTTTTGCTTAAAATGAAAACGGTTACATATTAATTTCACGTAAATTTTGAATTCGCTACCATCGTATAGACCACACCTCTACTGGGTTAGGTTTACAATGCGCGAGTGAATTAACAAACAACAATAACGTAAATGGCAAATATTAGAGATGTAGCAGATAGTGCCGGCGTATCGGTCGCTACCGTATCAAGAACATTGCAACAACCTGAGCGTGTTTCTCCTAAAACGCGCAATAAGGTGATGGCCGCTGTTCAGGCAGTTGGATATAAACCTAACTTAATGGCAGTTAAGTTTCGTTCGGGAAAAACGCACAATTTAGTGGTACTGGTGCCTACGGTAGCAAACGTATTTTTTGCCCGTGTTATTAGCGGTATGCAGGAAGCGGCAGCCGAACTGGGCTATTCCATTTTACTTGCCAATACGCTTGGTAATAGTGAAATAGAAAGCCATTACGCCAAGATGGTAAGTACTTCTCAGGCTGATGGGCTTATACAGTTACGTGCGCACAACCCATTTGATGCCACGATGATCAACGACAATGGCCTACTTCCCATGGTGAATGCCTGTGAGGTGATTGACGATGGCCAATATCCTGTTGTGTCGTTAGACAACCGTGCTGCAGCCAAAGCAATGACCGAGCACTTAATTTCATTAGGCCATACCCGTATAGCCATGATCAAAGGACCTAATTCAAGTCCGCTTACCCAAGAACGCTTGGTTGGATATAAAGACGCATTAGCGCAAGCCAATATTGCCTTTGATGAGAGCTTGTTGTTCCCGGGGGATTTTACATTACAAGCCGGATACAACGCAGGGGAAACCATTAGTCACCTTGAAAGTAGACCCACCGCCGTATTTTGTGAAAACGACGAAACGGCTATTGGTGCCATGCAAGCCTTCAAGCAAGCCAACCTACATGTTCCTAATGACATATCGGTGGCAGGTTTCGATGACATTGCGTTTTCAGCATTTGTCGACCCACCGCTAACCACTATTGCTCAACCTGCAGAAGAATTTGGTAGAACGGCGGTTACGCTACTGGTGGACTTACTCAACGGAAAAATTCGCAAGGCCCCAAAGGTTATTATGCCGTTTGAACTTATTGTGCGTGAGAGCACGGGCAAAGCTTTGGGTTAATTGATGATAGCCACGCGCCATCACCTATGTACCACTACAGAAAAGGAGCAAGCAGTGAATTTAAGTAAAGAAAACTTAAGTAAGAAAGCAATGTTAGACGCGGCCAGCAACATTGGCTCTGACGTTTCTAGACGACAGTTCATTAAATATTCGTCTGGTTTACTGGCGGCTATGAGCGCTCCTGCTGTTTTGGCACGTACTAGTTCGGTTCAGGGGCATGGTAGTGATAATAGAGCTATGATGAAGGGCATGCATAAGAGTGCTGTTGGTCTGCAGCTTTACACGCTTAGAGATATTATGAAGGTAAGTGTGCCGGCTACGCTTAAACTGGTCGCTGATGTTGGTTATTCGGAAATGGAATTTGCAGGCTACTTTGACCACAGCGCAAAGGAAATTAAGCAACTGCTTGATGACAATGGCCTTACTGCGCCTTCGGCTCATATTCAGTTAGACGCGTTCGATACTAACCTGTCACAAATTTTAGATGACGCACAAACCGTTGGTCACAAATACTTGGTAGTTCCTTGGCTTAGCGAAGCCCAACGTGGTACGGGCATTGCGCCATACCAAGCCCTTGCCGATAAGCTGAATACCATTGGTGAAGCGTGTAAGAAGGAAGGTATTACTCTTGCCTACCACAACCACGATTTTGAATTTGAAGTACGCGACAATAAGACCCCCTTGGATGTACTGATAACAGAAACCGACCCTAATCTTGTGGCTATGGAGCTTGATTTATACTGGACGGTGAAAGCGGGTAAAAACCCAATTGATTACTTTAAGCAGTACCCAGGGCGCTTTAAGCTTTGGCATGTAAAAGATTTGGCTGAAGACGGCAGTTTTGCTGATGTGGGCACGGGCACGATTAACTTTAAAGAGATATTCGCGCACGGCAAGTTAGCCGGTATTGAACATAAATTTGTAGAGCGGGATCAAACCACCGACCGTATTGCCACTATTGAACAAGGCTTCAACGCGGTAAGTGCACTAAATAAAGGCGTAAGCTAACGCTTTTATACTCGCTATGGTTATAATGGGCACACAGCAAAAATCGTCATAATAGTAGTAAATTTATGAGTGAACTTTTTAGTGCCCTTTCTCGCGCATTAAGCCCCTATTACACCGAAATGAGCATTATGCTTATGGCCACAATTTTAGTGGTATATGGCGACCTTATTAACGGCCATGTGAAGCGCATACTGGCACCTTACCATTTCACCATTCGCGTTAGTTTGTTTGTAGTGTTGTGTGCCTTTGGCTATGGCGCACTAACCTTGTACGGCGCACCGTTCTTAAAACACACCCTAGCCTACTTGCCTTGGCAGTACCAAGGCGCAGGCTATGTGGCATCGTTTCTTTTGATTGGCTTTTTGGCGGAAAGGCGTAGGTATATTTAGTTCTTTTAGATACTACCTTTACGCTACTGTTTTATTGTATTGCTCCACAAACTTTTTGGGTGGTAAGCTCATAACCTTTTTAAAGGACGTCGAAAAATAAGCTGCGGTGCCGAAGCCAACGTCTAGGCAGGTATCTAGAATGCTATTTCCCTCTAACAATAACGGAATAGACTTTTCGATTCTGAAGCGTGAAAGAAACTCGCTGAAGTTGTATTCAAACAACTCTGACATTCTTCGGTTCAAACTTCTAGGACTTATCAGTAACTGCGAGGCAGCTTGGTCTCTATTGAATGATTCATTGTGGTAGTTCTTTTCCAATACTGCGATAAAGTTCAAAAAGAACGCCATATCCTTTTCGTTATCAAACTCGGGGATTTTCAGGCATCCAAATTTAAATGCTGGCTCTTCGCTTTCCTCTTCCTCACGCTCTTTTGCCTCTCTGACCGACAATAAATGCTCAACCCTAAGAGTAATTTCCTCTTTTGATGCAGGTTTTGCCAAAAAGTAGTCCACTTTTTCTTCTAGCGCTGATTTTTCTAATTCAGTTCCGGTTTCCGCAGTTAACATCAATATGGGAATACTGGCATAGCTGACGTTACCGCGAATTTCTCTTATTAAACTCAGCCCGTCCATTTCGTGCATCATTTGATCTGTGATAACTAGATCGACAAGGTAATGCTGCATAACGTCTAACGCCTGCACACCATTTCGCGCAACTAAACAGCGATATTTGCTAGAAAACAAATCAAATAGATAAGAGCGGAACTCTCTGCTGTCATCAACTATTAAAAGTGACTTCTTGTTCGATTTGGCAGTTGCGGGTGACAATTTTTCAGCATGCGAATTTACATACTCAATATCATCAATGGGTAACGTTACGGTAACTTTAGTTCCAATGCCTTTTTGACTCTCTAACGCAATTTCGCCCTGGTTCAGTTCAACTAAGGTTTTCACCATTGCTAAGCCAACACCATGGCCTTCATGCTCACTGCTCCCTTTAGTGAATCGCTCGAATACTTTTTTGTGAAAGTGCTCATCAATCCCTTCTCCGTCATCACTAACGATAACTTTAAGCACTTTACTATCTTGTATAGCGGCTACTTTTATTGTGCCAAGTTCTGGTGTGAACTTAATTGCATTTTGAATTAGATTTGCCAGGATTTTCTCTAAGCTGTCGTTAATGAGCGATATTTCTTTTTTCCCTTTAATACGTAATTCTAAATTCTGCCGCTTCTGCTTGGCTAATGGCTCTAGCGATAGGACGATAAATTTTATGTTATCTGACGAGTAGGATCTGTAGTAGTCGGCTGCAGCCAAGGCTTTAGGGACATCCTGGCTCATTTGATTAATCAACTGTTCGACCCTTTTCATATTGTCCTGAACACATATCAGTTCTTTGCTCGCTGCATGAGCTGTTTTGGATATGCCTTCTAACGATCCATTGATGAGCTGAATTGGGGTGCGAAGTTCGTGGGTGATTTCGTTAATGAAGCGTTCTTTGCTGCGAAGCATCTTTTCAAATTTAGAGTGCCCGTCGGTTATTTCGTAGCGGGTAAGATGGTTGTAGAGTTTAGTAGTTTTGAATTTGTTATATAGCCTGCCTAAAACCCCTACTCTCCACAAACCCAAAACCCCAGCCAATATAAATAAATATATAGTAAAGCCGATATAAGAAGCCCAAATAGGTGGATCTATATCAAAACTAATTGTCAGTTCATTTGCAGTACTTTTATCTGCTGGAACCCGGACTCTAAGAGTATGCACACCAAAGTTCATATCACTCAATGTTAAATTCATTACAGGTTTATTGTGAGAAACCCAAGCGTCATCATCTAATTTAAATTCAATACTGCTGCTTTCATTGTAGACATCACTGACGATAAAGTTGAATGTTACTTCCTTAAAGCTACTTTTAAACTTGAAGTCAAAGTCCTCAGGAAAATATGTGGTATGCCGTCCTTCTCCATCTCCCCATTGAACATAACTAAGGATAGTAGACATCTCCCCAATTGAATTTGCATTGAGACTTTCAATTAGCTTTTCTTCATCCAACAGGTAACTATATTTATCCCCCTTAACTAGCACTTTTTCACCAAGCGCTTCAAAGCTCTTATACTCAAAGTCTGTATCGAAGAGTCCAAAACGAATACCCACTTTAGAAGCTGAGTTGCTTATATTGGGCTTAACAAACAGGCCCATATTAGACGCTACCCAGAGATTTTTCCCTTCAGTAACCATGGCGCCTCTAATGAACCTTAGTTTCTCTAGGCCCAATATCGTGGAAGAGCTAACTTTTCCATTTTTCTTGTTGATTTCTTTTAGTCCAGCACCTGATGTACATACCAAATAGTTTTCTTGAAACTCTATTAAACATTGAAGCCCGAACCAGCCACCTTCTTTAGAGGTAACAGTACGCCAATTGAATTTGGACAATTGAAAATGAACATCATCAAATTCATCAATCGCAACGATTTCTCCTCCACTCAACAAAGAGCTAAAGACCACTTTGTTTGGGGCTTTAATTATGTCACGTATGGTGTTGTCAGCGATATAGTAGTAATTGGCATCGAGTCCATCGTCAAAGTAGAAATAAAAGGCATTTTTACCGGATTCTATATAATGGGAAAACTCGCTATTGCAGAGAACAGAAGGGTCTATTTCATTGAGACGTATAAACGCTCTTTCCTGCCAAGAGGTACAAAACTCTGCCTTATCTTTCTCCAAATGAGTATTGACTAACTCCCCACTCTTCTCGTTTAACTGAAAGAGACCTTTTTCAGTTCGAACTATAGTTCCGTTTTCATTTATTGATGTCTTTTGAATATTTTCCCTTACAACGCTCCCATTAAATGACACTAGGTTTGTCACTAGCTTTGTTTTAGGTAATGAAACTAAGCCTAATTGTGAGGAGGCGATAAGGATGGAATTGTAGGGGTCTATAGCTATTTTGGTTACTGACCTTATCGCTTCAGACGTCAATATAGGATTCATGAAAGGGGGAGCCGATAGTTTTTCATCTTCTAACAGTAAAAGGCGACCGTCGGAAACCCAGATCACCCCATCTTCATCTTTAACCACATCTTGGATATAGGTGCCACCAATTCCCTCAGTTGGAACGAAGCGCTCGTTACTTCCTAATATGTACACCCCTTGTGGACCGCCGATATATAATTCTTCATCAATTACTTTAATAAACGTTGCATTTGATAGTAATGGTAGCTTGCTACTCAATTTAAATTCTTGCAGATTATCTAATGCCCCTTCAATTGAAAGATAGCCCTTATTAGATGCTACATACGCATTGTGATTGTTTGCAAAAAGCGAGTAAGTGCCGTTTAACTTGAAGGATTCTAATTTGGAATTTAGGCTTGTCGATTGCCCTGTAGTTCTATCTACTGCAATGACATCGTCAATGACTGAGAAATATAAATGACTAGATGTCATTGCCATAGTCCAAATAGAACTCGACCATTCACGATCACTAAATACTTGCTGTGAGTTTTTATTTTCTAGATTAACTTTAAAAACACCAACTCCATATTCAACAACCCATAGGTCCGTTCCATTCAGTTGAATGTCAGAGATAACCCCTGTGGCGTGATTAGATGTGTTGAACTCTAATTTCTCAGACTCGTGTCCAATAACTTCAAACACCCCGTTTTCTGCTGCTACATAAACTACTTTGTTTGAAACCTCTAAGTCTCGAATTACACCTGATGGAATTCCATCAAATGATGTTCTCCCCTCTAAGTTAATACCGATGGCATGGCTCAATTTTGGAAAAACTAAGAAAAAAATTAGAAATATTGGGACACAAGTATGGATTTTCTGTCGATAAGCACAAATTGTCTCAGTAAACATGTCTTACATCCCTGTTTAATTATTATTTTATGTGTGCTCATTCGAGCTTGAGAATCAAAAAACAAAAAGGAAAAGATATGAATATCGAACAAAAAACAAACATGCAAGAGCTTACCGAGGCAGAGTATACTAAAGTATATGCTGGAACTAATACACCAACGTGGGGAATAGACTTTTACGTGATATTACCAATTGGGCCTATCAAGCCAAAGAAACCAGATGTAAATAGTTAATACCTAAACCAACAACCACTTCATCCCAGCATTTTCGGCGGCTTGCTGGTCATAAATAAAGTCGCCTACATACAGGCAGTCTTCAGGTTGAAGCTGCCATGTGTTCGCCACCATCAGTAATGCGGTTGGGTCGGGCTTGGCTGGGGCATCTTCGCGGGTTAGCACGTAGTCAATGGGTATGCCGTTATTAGCTACCTTAATTGCGGTGGCTTGGCGGCAGTTACGGGTAACTATTGCCATGGGGAGTTTGTGTGCCTGCGCCTTTTCCACCATGGCTTTGCCAATGGGTAACCACTTGGCATTTTGCGCATCGTCAAGTTCGTGCTGCAATATAGCTCGGTGAGCATTCGCTTTGGTGTCAGCGCAGCTAAGGGCATCTACAAAGGTAAGAATATCTTCGTTTTGTGGGCAGCCTACGTCGGCGCGCATTTGTGTGAAGTTAAGGCTAGACTCTACCAAGGTGCCGTCTAAATCGAATATTACACCTTTAATGCCGGTTAAGTTCATCTGCTCTACGCTCACGCTTTTCTCGTCCTTTTACTTCACTGTTATTCTTAAAGTTTGGTTAACGCCCACTTAATTGAGAAAAGCGCCTAACTTACTCACGAATTTTACCGCCAACATAATGCCACGAAAGCCTTTAACCTTCAGTTACGTTTGCTTAAGGCTTCAATATATTTAGTTAAAAACTACTGATGTGATTTAAGTTTACCCCGCCCACACCTTGCATTAGCATAGCCGCTCTTTTTGGCAAGCTACTTATTTGCCCCAGCGTTTTTGGGCAAAGTTTTAACAGGTAATTTATGGGTGTTTTTGCTGCGCTAGGTACAGCGCTTTGTTGGGCAATTGCTGCGCGTTTATTCCGTAGAACGGGTAACGCATTTTCGCCGCTTACCATGAACTTTTGGAAGGGGCTTATTTCTATTGCCATTTTGGCAGTGGTTTTAGTAGTGGTTCAGCCAATAGGGCTTAGTACTCATGCTGTTTTGTGGCTATTGCTTAGCGGGCTTATTGGTATAGGCATTGGCGATACCTGCTTTTTTAAAGCCTTACAAAGCATTGGGGATAGCCAAGCGGTGTTGGTCGCCGAAACCCTTGCGCCTTTATTCACTGCCCTTTTTGCTATGGCTTTTATTGGCGAATGGATTACCTGGCAGCAGTGGGTTGGCGTTGCAGTAGTACTGTTTTCGGTAGATATGGTTATAAAGGTACGCAAACGCAGCACTACACACGTGTTTGCAACCAGTGGCTATTTATATGGTGTGGGCGCGGCGTTATGTCAGGCAGTTGGTGCCGTAGTTAGCCGCGACATTTTAAGTGCCGGTGAAATTGACGCTGCCAGCGCTGCGTTCTTGCGCTTAGTTGGCGGTATGGCCTTTGTGGTGCCATTTATAGCCCTAACCAAA
>VAOY01020086.1_pt1 | contig 12707 bp, 9 predicted proteins | sample 3393881 | NCBI WGS metagenome assembly VAOY01 (sample SAMN08290430, study PRJNA428436) | hydrothermal vent metagenome | isolation source: Deep-sea hydrothermal vent chimney | place: Indian Ocean: Southwest Indian Ridge
CACGTCAAGATACAAATCCATACTGGAGTCCATTTCCATGAGCGTCATGGATATTTCCATTCTTACTCCCGTGATGATCTCAAATGTGGGTTCAATGGACAGGGAATCGCGCCTTACTTCATGAATACTCGTTTTCTTGACGATATTGATTGAGTCTTTGGTTTCGCCAAGAGTTATGCCTTTGTACATGACAACACCGGGACTGAACTGAAAGTTTTCTGTTTGAATATTAAGCATTTAAAATATTCCCTTGTTCTACAGAACCGCGTAGCTGCATGCTCTTAATCATTACAAAATTTGTCAACCACAAAGCTTGAGTTGATACAAATTTTAAGATATAAACAGTGTGTGCGGTTGACCCCAAAAGCTGGACCACTTGAATAAATATAAAAGACTCCTAATATAAATATAACAAAAAGGAGTCGTCAAGATGAAAAAACGTTCCGGCAGTAAATTCAAAAGTCAGGTAGCTCTGGAAGCTATTCGTGGAAACCGAACTGGTCGCAGTGTAAGGCTATTGCGAGTACTTTTTTATTCGATGTTCGATGTTGGACGTTCGATGTTCGACGTTCAATTTTTTAAATATTTTTTCAAATATTGTCCTGTATATGAAGCTTTGACCTTGGCGACTTGTTCGGGTGTGCCTTTGGCGATAATCCGCCCGCCGGCTTCGCCGCCTTCCGGTCCCAGATCTATTATATAATCGGCTGTTTTTATGACGTCCAGATTGTGTTCGATAACCAGAACGCTGTTGCCTTTATCGCGTAATTGAAACAGAACATCAAGAAGCTGTTTAATATCCGCCAGGTGCAGACCGGTCGTTGGTTCATCAAGAATATACATAGTGTGTCCGCGCGGAATACGCGACAATTCGGACGCCAGCTTGACGCGCTGCGCCTCGCCGCCTGAAAGGGTGGTTGCCGCCTGCCCTAAATGGACATAGCCCAGCCCGACATCCTGTAAAGTTTTCAGTTTGCGGAACAGGGGCGGATGCGCGCTGAAAAACTCCGTCGCCTGATTAACGGTCATATCCAGAACATCGGCGATATTCTGTTTTTTGTAACGGATACTTAAAGTTTCGGCGTTGAAACGTTTGCTGCCGCAGGTGGAACATTCGACATAAACGTCCGCCAGAAACTGCATCTCAATCTTTTTGATGCCGTCGCCGCGGCATGCTTCACAACGTCCGCCTTTGACGTTGAAACTGAAACGTCCCGGTTTATAGCCGCGTATTTTTGACTCGGGCAGTTCCGCGAATAAACGCCGGATATATGCGAAAGCATTGGTGTAAGTTGCCGGATTTGAGCGCGGCGTACGTCCAATCGGGCTCTGATCGATGATGATCGCTTTATTGATGAATTCCAATCCTTTAATGGATTTATGGGCTCCGGGCGGAGCGTCGTTGATGTCTAAATGTTTGTTCAGGGCCCGTTTCAAAATCTCGTTGATCAGGGAGCTTTTGCCTGACCCGGAAACGCCGCTTATACAACAAAAAGTTCCCAATGGAATATCGACGTTAATATTTTTCAAATTGTTATGGCATGCGCCTTTAATGCTTATTTTTTCGCCGCTTCCCCTGCCGCGTTTAGCGGGCAGGGCAAGGGATTTTTTGCCGGATAAATATTGTCCGGTTAAAGATTTTGAGTTGGCCTGGACTTGTTTCGGGGTTCCCTGCGCGACTATTTCACCGCCGTGCCGTCCTGCCCCGGGGCCTAAATCAAGCACATGATCCGCCCGTAAAATTGTGTCGAGGTCGTGTTCCACCACAATTACGGTATTGCCAATGTCGCGCAAAGTGATTAAAGTGTCCAGTAAGCGGCCATTATCGCGCTGGTGCAGGCCGATGCTTGGTTCGTCAAGAATGTACAGCACCCCGACCAGTCCGCAACCCAGTTGAGTCGCTAAACGAATGCGCTGCGCTTCTCCGCCGGAAAGCGAACTGCTTTGCCGGTCCAGCGTCAGGTAGGACAAGCCGACATTATTCAAAAAACCGAGACGTGATTTAATTTCGCGCACAACTTCAGCGGCAATAATTTGCGCTTCCCTGCCCAGTTTCAGGTTTTTAAAAAATTCATAAGCTTTTTCAATATGCAAAGCGTTAAGTTCATTAATTGCCAAACCGCCAATCGTCACCGCCAGGCTGACCGGATTAAGCCTGGCGCCCCGGCAGTCAGGACAAAGCCGCGGACTTAAATATTTGCGTAAACGTTCGCGCACCGATTCACTTTCAGTTTCTTCCAGGCGGCGCTGCATATTCAGCAGAACCCCTTCAAAAGGCTTGCTCCATAGATGTTTACGTCCGCGAATGGTGTAGGTGAATTCGATATTTTCCTCGGTCCCGAATAAAATGGCTTCACGGACTTCGGGAGCTAAATCCTTAAAGGGGCGGGTTAACATATCCGGACAATTCAAGTGTTCGGAGAGTTTACGCAGGAGCATGTTATAATAAATGATCAAGCGCCGGGGGCCGCGCCGCCAGCCGGGAATCGCGCCTTTACGAATAGATAAAGTATCATCAGGAACCACCAGTTCGGGGCTCATTATCATCAAAGCGCCTAAGCCGGAGCATTTTTTACACGCCCCGTAAGGGCTGTTGAAAGAAAAATTCCGCGGCAGAAGCTGCGCGAAAGAAATTTTGCAGTCAAGACAGGCCAGATGTTCGCTGATTTGTTCTTCAAGCCATTGCTTGCCGCCCGTTTCAGGGTTTTCGAGCAGCACGGTCAGGACTCCACTGCCATGCTTCAGGGCCAGTTCAATGGAATCACTCAAGCGGGCGGAATCCATTCTGCCGGAAATCAAACGGTCGACAAGGGCTTCGATTGTGTGTCGTTTATTTTTATCCAGGTCAATAATATCTTCATCCAGGACAACAAATTTACCGTCAATCCTTGCCCGGACAAAGCCTTCCGCTCCGATTTCTTCAAGGACTTCGCGATGTTCGCCTTTGCGCCCGCTCACCATGGGCGCGAGCAGCATTAATTTGCGTCCTTCGGGGTAGGCCAGGATTTTTTCACAAATAGTCTGGGCGGATTGCGAATGGAGTTCTTTGCCGCATTTCGGACAATGGGCGATGCCGGTATGCGCATACAGCAGGCGCAGGTAATCGTAAATTTCAGTAACCGTCGCCACCGTCGAACGCGGACTGGAACCGGCGGAACGCTGTTCAATGGCAATCGCCGGGGAAAGTCCTTCGATGTGTTCGACTTTAGGTTTCTGCATGCGGTCAAGAAACTGGCGGGCGTAGGCGGAAAGGCTTTCGACATAGCGGCGCTGTCCCTCGGCGTACAAGGTGTCAAAAGCCAGAGAAGATTTTCCCGAACCACTCAGCCCGGTTATCACCGTCAATTTATCGCGCGGAATTTCGACATCAATATTTTTTAAATTGTGCTGACACGCACCTTTTATATAAATATTTTTAAACACATTAAAACCTTGTGATTAATACTTTACTATTATTGTTTCTTACCATCTCCCGCAAACTTCGCCATCAATATCTGCTTGCGCCGGCGCCAGTTCAGGACGGTGATGGTCATTCCCAGCAAAACCGCAAACCAGCACAAATTCAAAAATACATTGCCGTATCTGGCATAAAATGTTAATTCCGGCTTGACTGGCACTTTGACTCTTATAACGCCGGCGCGCCTACCTCTGACTTCCGGGGCGGCAATCATTTTGCCGCTTATGGAAGACTTCTTTTGGAACAGACAATCGGAAATAGAACCGTCAGGCAGAATCAGACAACTGGCGCTGTTGTTGCCGCAGCGCAGCATCGACAAACCGGTTTCGATTGTACGAAAAACACAATTGGCTAAATGTTGTTCAGGTTCGGAACTGGCCGGGTACCAGGCGTCATTGGTGATTACCAGCAGCAAATTGGCATTATCCAGAAGCTCGCGCCGGGAAATATACGCGAAGATATCCTCAAAACAAATACTTATTCCGGCACGTACTCCAGGCAGGATTTCCAAAGGGCTGAAGCTTTTGCCGGGAACTAAATCCCGGTTCATGTCAATACGTTTGACTATCCATTCCGGCAGGTATTTGCGGAAAGGCACGTATTCCCCGAAAGGCACCCGCTGGATTTTGTTATACCGGCTTTCGGGGCGGCCGTCAGTGCCCAGTAAAAGTGCGCTGTTGGTGATGCCGGGAAGACGTTTTGAGCCCGGCGGCAAATTTTCAAAATCGATAGTTCCAATCAACATGGGTAATTTTGAGTATTTTATCAAATCAGATAAACGCCGGCGGTAATCCAAACTCAGCCAGCCGGCGGCGCGATACGGGAAAGGCGTGGCGGTTTCCGGCCAGATAATAATGTCCGGCGCAGATTTTTCGGCAATGAGCTCATATGACATCTTCAGATAAACGTCCATGGCTTCCCTGGCTTCTGCCTGAGTCGCCATGCGCCGCTGCGAAATATCACCTTGAATCAGTCCCGCGTTGAATTCAATACCTGCCTGCGGAGCTTCCTTCCGCCGGTAACTGTATGCCCCGATACTGCTGACTGCCAAAACCAGAAGCAGGGAAATATAAAAAGGGTAGGCCTGGGAAAATTTTGTTCGTGTTTTCAAGGCTTTAAAGCGGTCTTTAAACGCGATTGCCAAAGTTACATTAATTAAAACAATAAGGAAACTGACTCCGTAAGTTCCGGTTACAGAACAAATCTGGATCAGGGAGAGATTCCGCCATTGACTTACCGCCACGTAGTTCCAGGGCAGTAATCTTGAGCGAAACCATTCCGTAATACACCACCACGCCGCAAGCGTTACAGCATAAAAAAATGTTTTCAAAGCGGATTTCGGGATAAAATTTTGAACCGCGCTGTAACCTTGAAGCTGAATAGCGTTGGGAATGAGTATTCCGCGCCGCAAAACGGGCGGCAAAAACGCCCAGGCCGCTGGAAACAATGCCAGTATCGGTGCGATAAGGAAAGGTATAAGCGGATCGATTTCACGAAGCCAGTAAAAACCGGTGAACGCCCAGCCCAAACCCCATAAAAAGCCGCTGAAAGCCGCCCGTCCGGGACTCTGTTCCGAACAAATCCAGAATAAGGGGATCAGTGCAATCCAGGCCAGTGCGCTCCAGTTTAACGGCGGCACGGCCGCGGACATTAACATGCCTGCTGAAATCAAAATAATGACTTTGCCGATTCGTGTCGTCCAGCGGACACGCCATGCTTCATTGCCGGAACGCGAGTGTTTTTGTTCTTCTTTTGATGCCATTTTAATTTCATTTCCCTGCTGAATCCGTTTTCCTGTTGAAATTAGTTTAGTTTAATTTGGAATTTATTCAATTAAAGTTATATTATATTTCGAATTAATAACTAATTAAATCCCCTGTGGAGCATATCAACTCATGAAAGCCAGTGACTGTCTTGAATTTGATCATATCGTTATCGGCAGCGGAGTTGCGGGACTTTCTTCGGCTTTATATTTAGCTGAAGCCGGGGGTACGGTCGCCGTTATTACCAAAAGCGATATTGATGACTGCAATACGATACTTGCTCAAGGCGGCATTGCCTGTGTTCTCGATAAAAAAGATACTTTTGACGCTCACCTTCAGGATACCCTTTACGCCGGTGCCGGGCTCTGCAAAGAAGATGTCGCCAGAAAGATTATTGAAACCGGGCCGGAAGTTATCCACGAATTTATTTCCAGGGGAGCTCATTTCACCACTCGCGGCGAACTGGGCGGAAAAACTAAAAAAAATGAATTTGATTTGGGCCGGGAGGGCGGGCATTCACAGCGGCGGGTTCTGCACGCCGGCGATATAAGCGGCGAAGAAATTGAACGCGTCCTGGTAAAATCATGTCTTGCTGATGACAAAATTAAGATATTTAAAAACCATATTTCCATCGATTTAATTATAAACCGGCAAAGCGGACAAAAACCCGGACACTGCGTCGGCGTTTATGCTCTGGACCACGATCATAAAATCGTCAGGACTTTCCACGGACTGACGACGACAATCGCGACCGGCGGCAATGGTAAAGTCTATCTTTACACCAGCAATCCTGATATTGCCTGTGGCGCCGGGGTCGCGATGGGCTACCGGGCCGGCGCTAAAATCGCAAATATGGAATTCATTCAATTTCATCCGACTATTTTGTATGACCCGAGTATTCGTTCATTCCTGATCAGTGAAGCCGTTCGCGGGGAAGGCGCGGTATTGAAATCTTACAATAAGCAAGGCAGACTGGTCTCGTTTATGAAGAAATACCACCCGATGAAAAGTCTCGCTCCGCGGGATGTGGTTGCCCGGGCTATTGACAGTGAAATGAAGCGTTCGGGACAGGAATGCGTCTATTTGGATATTACCCGGCGTAATGAAGAAACCCTGCGGCGGCGTTTCCCGAATATTTTCAGGAAATGTCTCGAAGCCGGCGTAAATATGGCCAAAGATCCTGTTCCGGTGGTTCCCGCGGCGCATTATTCCTGCGGCGGAGTATTGACCGATGTTAACGGCGCCACGGAAATTCCCGGATTATACGCGGTCGGGGAAGCGGCCTGTACCGGTTTGCACGGAGCCAACCGTTTGGCCAGCAACAGCCTGCTCGAAGCAATGGTCGTTGCTAAATTATCTTCTCAAGATATTTATCAAAAGCTAAAGACGCTCAAAACCCTGTCTTATGACACGGACATCCCGGGCTGGACCTGCGGTAACGCGACGGATTCAGACGAATTAGTGGTAATTTCTCATAACTGGGATGAAATTCGTCACTTCATGTGGGATTATGTCGGGATTTTCAGGACCAGCAAACGTTTACAGCGGGCCAAGGCCAGAATAAAACTGATACGTAAGGAAATCGAAAAATATTACTGGGATTTCCTTGTTACTCCGGATTTAATTGAATTACGCAATATTGCCTCCACCGCGGAAATAATCATTGATTCCGCTTTGAGCCGCAAGGAGAGCCGCGGCTTGAATTTTAATGCGGATTATCCATGTCGCGATGTGGAACTGGATTGCGTTGACACTATTGTTCAGCGGAAGTTTTAGCTATGCGCGATAATCTAGTTGTTTCAAAACCTATATATAATATTGTTAAAAAATTGCAGGATGGCGGTTTCGCGGCCTATATCGTCGGCGGCGCTATTCGTGATTTGATGCTTGAGCGTGAGCCCAAGGATTATGATATCTCCACTTCGGCGACTCCTGAAGAAATCCGCGCGGTTTTCGGACGCCGGAGCGCTAGAATTATTGGCAAACGTTTCCGTCTGGTTCATGTCCGCGTCGGAAGAGAAATTATCGAAATCAGCACTTTTCGCCGCAGTCCGGATTCTACCGGGCAGATATCCGGCAAAGCGCGAAACAAGCCCGTTCCCGAAAATATGATCTTCCGGGACAATGACTTCGGCAGCGCCGAAGAGGATGCCTGGCGGCGGGATTTCACTGTGAACGCTTTGTTCTATGATCCGGTACGCGACGATTTGATTGACTACACCGGCTGCGGAATTGATGATATGCATGCCGGAATCGTTCGCGCTATCGGCGAACCGGAACTGCGCTTCGAAGAAGACCCGGTCAGAATATTACGCGCCTTGAAACTTGTCGGCCAATATGCTTTTACATTCGACGCCAAAACTGAAGTTGCGGTTCGCGGCCACGGAAATTTAATCCTGCATGCCGCGGCCTCAAGGCTTTCCCTGGAAATGGAAAAAATCCTTAAAAACGCTTATTGCGATGGTATTTTTACCGCCTTTCATGATTATGGTTTTTTGCAGTACTGCCTGCCTTATCTGGAAGCAAACTGGAATTCACCGGCGAGAACTTATGCCATACAGCTTTTAGCGGAACGCAACAATCACGTTTTACAGGGAAGCTACCGCAACAGTATTTCCCTTGCCATGGCAGTTATGGCTCTTCCATTTGTCGAGGCCGAAACAGGTTTTGGACAGCACGGCAGGCTCTGGGCAAAAGATCATACGGCAAGTGCGAATATCCGCCGCGTTATAAGCGACGTTTTCCAGCCGCATAATATGATTAAGCGCCTGGCGCTTTCCGCTCAAAACATCCTCAGCTTCCAGCCGGATTTTTTCAATCCGGATAAAAACCCCGGAAAGCTGCTCCATTCCCAGGGCTACGAACACGCGCGGGAAGTACTGATGCTGCAGAATGCTGTTCTTTGGCATGATGAAGCTCTTGTCGCCAAATGGCCCAAAGCAACGGCGACAAATAAACGTCATCGCCACAGTTCCCGTAAACGCCCGAAAAAACGCCGGCATCGACCCAAAAATGAAAACTGATTTAATGGTGCGAATAGAAACATGTCAGTGCTTACGGGGAGCTTCCGGTGCGATTTCCGCCTGTTCAGTCCTGAAGCTTTGCACCAGCTGCCAGAGATTTTTGTCGCGCATCAGAAGTTTTATTAACTTTGAGCTGCTGATTTCGAGACTCTGAGCGGCCCGGCTTATTATGAATTCACTGTCATTGAGAACGTCCAGAATATGAGCCATAAACAATGGGTATCCGGCATTTGTCAAACCCACATCTGAACGAGCCGGCGGCGTGCCGGGAATTACCCTGATTTGCAGGGCGATTTGATAACGCAGTTTCTGCAGGGCGGCGGCGCGGTTCCGATGCTGGCTGCGCCCCGAACAATCACTCACGGCGATACCGCTTGGCTGATGGGTGAGTCTCACGGCATTGGAAGTTTTATTGCGCTTTTGTCCGCCGCGCCCGGAGGCTTTGAAAAAATCCAGACGACAGGCGTTTTCCAGGCCCGCATCACTTAGGCCGAGCCAGTGGTCACGTTCCTGATTATAAATAAATGGTTTTTTCATGCATAATTAACGTTTTTATTTTAATTTTTTCTTTGTGCTTTTTAATATACGGGCTATAATATGCTAAGTCAAAATAAATAAAAAAAACAAGTTTTTATACGAGGTTCATTTTTAATGAAAATATTGGTTGTCGGCAGTGGCGGCAGAGAGCATACTTTGTGCTGGAAACTGGCGCAAAGCCCACAAGCGGATAAAATTTACTGCGCTCCCGGAAATGCCGGGATCGCGGCGGTCGCGGAGTGCGTCGATATTGGTGTTTCCGAAATGGATAAATTAGCTGATTTCGCGGAAAAAGAAGGCATTGGCTTCACGGTTGTCGGGCCGGAAGCGCCGCTTTGCGCCGGCTTGGTGGATGTCTTTAAAAAACGCGGATTAAAAGTATTCGGACCGGACAAGGAAGCAGCGCAGTTGGAAGGCAGCAAGGATTACGCTAAGCAATTTATGTTTAAATACAATATTCCGACGGGTAAAGCGGCGACTTTTGAAGATGCCGCGCCCGCTATGGAATACCTGAGCAAAGAGTTCGCGGACGGCGCTAAAGGTATTGTTATCAAAGCTGATGGTTTAGCCGCCGGCAAAGGCGTTTGCGTGGCCCTGGAAAAAGCCGAGGCTTTGGATTTTGTGAAATCGTGTTTTGCCGGTGCCTTTGGCGGCGCCGGCAGCAAAGTCCTGGTTGAAGAATGCCTGTTTGGCGAAGAAGCTTCAATTCTGGCTTTTACCGACGGCAAAACTATTGTTCCGCTGGTGAGTTCCCAGGATCACAAACGCGCTTATGATGGCGATAAAGGCCCGAATACCGGCGGAATGGGCGCGTATTCGCCGGCTCCGGTAATTGACGACGCGCTGATGGCGCGGGTCAAAACCGAAATTCTGGATAATTTTTTAACCGGCATTCAAAAAGAGAAATTGAATTTTCATGGTTTGGTTTTTGTCGGCGTAATGGTCACGGACGCGGGGCCGAAAGTCCTGGAGTTCAATGTTCGTTTCGGCGATCCTGAGGTTCAGGCGGTAATGTGCCGCCTGGAAAGCGACTTGCTCGACTCAATGCTGAAAACCGTTGACGAACGTTTATCGGAAGCGGAGTTGTCGTGGTCGAAAGAACCGGCGGTTTGTGTAGTTCTGGCCTCCGGCGGATATCCCGTGGCTTACGAAAAAGGATATGAGATTTCCGGTTTGGATGAAGCGGCGGCGGAAGGCGCAATAGTTTTTCACGCTGGCACTGCTGAAAAAAATGGAAAAATCGTTAATACCGGCGGCCGCGTACTCGGGGTTACGGCGCGCGGCGCCAATATAAAGGAGGCTGTCGAGAGAGCTTATAATGCTGTCGAAAAAATTTCGTGGCAGGGTTGTTTCTGCCGTAAGGATATCGCCTATCGTGCGTTAGCACGTGAAAAATAAGCACAAAAGTGAGGGTTTAGCAATGAAAAAAAGAGTTTTACTGGTGTTCGCCAGTGCTGTTATGGCTCTGGTTTTAACAGCTTGTTCGAGTATGGAAACTTCCAAAAACTTTAATGGTTTGAGCGTTACCGCCAGTCGCACGCGGCCTATTGCCCATATTAACGCGCGAGTTAACGGTGTATTTTTGTTTGACACTTTTCCGTTATTTTGCGGCAGCGTGAATCATATTGACAAAGTGGCGGCTTTTGTAAATACTGTCAGTCTGGATAATACTTTGGGATTAGTTACCCGTGAAGCACGTGGTCTTGGAGCGACTAAATTAATAAACCTTAATTCATATTATGATACCGAATGGTTATGGTATACACTGATATTGTGGAAGCGGCAAACACAAATTTCCGCAACTGCGGTAAAATAAAGTACTCTTATGAAAAGCGCTTCGGTAGTCTGTCGTTTACCTGCCAGTGAACAATGGGGTGTTTTTACGAATCCCGTCAAGGTGCTTTGCTGTACGGAAATTGAAAATGTCGAGCTCATTTTAGCGGAATTGGAAGCGGCTTTGAATGCGGGCTGTTATGCCGCCGGATTTTTATCTTATGAGGCCGGCGCGGCGTTTGACAAAGCTTTCCCGATTCGTTCGACAAACGGTTTTCCTTTGCTGTGGTTTGGGATTTATGATAAAGCCCCGACGGTTTTCGACCCGGGAAATGATGAAATCTTTGCCGGTACCGCTGAGTTGGAGCCGGAGCTTAGCGAGGAGGAATATCATAAGGCGATCAATGCTGTGCTTGCCGATATCAAGGCTGGAAATATTTACCAGACTAATTTTACTTTTCGTTTGCGCGGCAAAAAAACCAGGGCTCCCTGGCCTTTGTTCAAAGCCCTGTTTGTGCGGCATCCGGTACCTTATGCCGCGTTTATTAACACCGGCGATCTGCAGATAGTTTCGCTTTCCCCTGAAATTTTCCTGGAAAGAAATGGAAATGAGCTTTTCAGCAGTCCGATGAAAGGCACGATAAAACGCGGCGGCAATCCGGCCGAAGACCGCGAGAACGCTGAGTTTTTAAAGGCCGACCCGAAAAATATTGCCGAAAATTTAATGATCGTTGATATGGTGCGCAACGATTTAGGGCGAATCTGCCGTACTGATTCCATATTTGTCGATCCCCTGTTTCATGTCGACAGCTACGCGACGCTTCATCAGGTGATAAGTACGGTGCATGGAAAAATAAGCCCGGGTACTACTTTCAGCGCGATTGTGCGGGCGGCATTTCCGGCGGCTTCCATCACCGGAGCCCCTAAAGTAGCCGCGACGCGGAAAATTCAGGAACTCGAAAAAAGCCCGCGGAAAATTTATACCGGCTCAATCGCGTGTATTTATCCTGATCAGGATTTTTGTATGAATGTCGCGATCAGGACTTTGATTTGTTCCGGCAATTCGACTGAACTGGGAATCGGCGGCGGAATTGTTTACGATTCCGCTAAAGCCGCGGAATGGGATGAGGCTTTGTTGAAAAGTCAGTTTATCCACGCCGCTGAGCCGGATTTTGAAATTCTTGAAACCATGTTGTTTGAACAGTCAAAAGGCGTCAGTGATTTGGACGCGCATCTGGACAGAATGAAAAACAGCGCGAAATATTTTGCGTTTAAATTTAATGCTGATTCGGCTGAAAAGTTTGTCGCCGAAAAGCTTTTACAAGTCAAGGGGCCGGCTCGAATTCGGCTTTTGCTGAGTTTCGGAGGGAAGCTGGAACTGCAGTCCTTTCCCTTAGCGGAAACCGGCTGGGGGAGTGATTTAGCGAGAGTAAAATTATCTGAGCGGCAGACTTCGGGCGATGCGGTATTTTTGCGGCACAAAACGACTCGGCGTGAATTTTATAATGAGCATTTCAGGAAAGCCGTCAACGCAGGTTGCAATGAAGTAATTTTCACCAACGAGCGCGGCGAAATATGCGAAGGAGCAATCTCCAATATCTTCATCCAGGCGCAAAACGGTTTATGGTACACGCCTCCCTTAAGCAGCGGGCTGCTCCCCGGAATATGGCGCGGCGCGACCATCAAAAAGCTGAACGCCAAAGAAAAAGTATTGTATGTGTCCGACTTGGAAAAAGCGAAACAGACCATTATCGGCAATTCAGTAAGAGGCGCAAGCATGGCCGTTGTTGTTTAAAATAAAAAAATACGAGTTTTTTCTGGAATTTGTGAGTAAAAGAAAAAAACTACCGCCTTTCCGTCAAGCTCGGGGAAGTCAATTTAAGCTTGAATATTCTATGAATTCGTATATTTTAGATGAGAAGACGTGATTTTCATGTTTTTTACGAAAAAAAGGAGTAAAAATCCTTATTTTAATATCTTGTGCCGTGAGATATTGAAATAAGAGGCAAAAATAACAGATATTTGATTATTCTAAGTTCAAAAAATAAAAATAAAGAAACGCAAGGAGACGGTTGAACCGGTTTTCGGCATTATTAAATCGGTGCTGGGCTTCCGGCAATTTATGTTGCGGGGGCTTGACAAGGTCAATCTTGA
>VAOY01016527.1_pt1 | contig 12685 bp, 8 predicted proteins | sample 3393881 | NCBI WGS metagenome assembly VAOY01 (sample SAMN08290430, study PRJNA428436) | hydrothermal vent metagenome | isolation source: Deep-sea hydrothermal vent chimney | place: Indian Ocean: Southwest Indian Ridge
CGCTTTAATTCACCACTTTTGTAAATATTCCTGATATGACGTACAGCGCCGGTCCTGTCTACATCAAAAAGTTTAGCCATCTGGTGCGTATCAAGCCAAACCGTTTCTTTTTTCAGTCGCACCTCAAGCTCAATCTCTTTTTTTGAAGTCTGATAGATAATTATCTCGCCTTTATCGGGCTCGTTTGTTTTCATGGTCTTTGATTATAATTCAAGTTATCAACGATGGCTTTCATCAGTGCCTGTTTTTGGTATTCCTGATTGGGGTCAAAGTGAAGTTTCATAGTTCTGTTGCCGGTCTGTAGACAGAATGAGATACTAAAGCGTCCACACCCTCTATAATACCTTCATTCTTCATGTTTAACTGCTTTCCGGATTTTGCGTTTGTACAATAGATGGTTTTTAAGTTTCTCCTCCAACTAATTTGGAGAAGAACCATTGTTATCTATGTAAAGTTTTTTTTGTATACCTATTATTGTTTGTTTTACGCATATATTTGCGACCTTAGTGCATGGTGTGCAACAACGGTCGCAAAGTTCCGTCCTTTAACTACTGACACTGACAAGTCAACGTAGTCAATAACGTCCCCTCCCATTCTCCCGCATTATTTTTATATGGGTGGAGTATTATATCGTTTTTCTCTTTCGTTGCTTATCAGCTTCTGAATGAACGATCATCTCAACTTTTGATTTTACTGAAAGTATTTTATGTCTTTGACGAGTTTCTAATACATTTGTATGATTAAGTGGACGGCGAACAGATTCTGGTGTTACACCTGCTTTGATAGAATTCATTACACCAGCAGCTTCCAGATAGTTTTCTACAATAAAAAGCTTTCCGGATGAAAATGGTAGGTCTTCTAATCTGTTCTGCATATTGTTTTTGTTTTCTCGAACAGCAATTACAGGAATCCCTTGTTCCAAAGCAGCCAAAGTTGGCAATCCAACACATCCATTCGGAATAACGAGGCATGATATGTCAGAAGCATTGATTATCCCGGGATAATTATTTGAAGTATCATTTATTATTTTAGGACTTCTGTGAAGTCCTTTAAGTATGCTATGTAGAAATGTGACAGATACAATTTCAGCTGCCTTCCTTGGGTCAACTATGCCTAAATCAATGTCAAGAATTTCTTTTGATTCCAGCATAGGCGAATGGGCTGAAGGAATGTTAAATAATAAAGAAATAGTGTGTGTAAGCATTGCCTCTACACCACCCCAGGGATTGACCATATCTTTAAGATAATAATCTTTATGGAAAGTCTGGGGAACTTTTATTACTGATGACAAAGCAACCGCATCATATTGAAATTTATACTCCACCAGTAATTCATAGAGACGTTCAAAATAGTCGATTTTCCCCACAGCTCGCCCAGAAGTTGAATAGAGTGAATGCATGAGCACTTTGTCAATCATTTTCACAACAACAGAACAGTCAATTCCTAAAGCAGCTCTTGCAGCAGATACTGAATTAACAGCAGCTTCATGAAAAAACTTATCCTCGTGTTTATCTATTACAAGCAAAATTCTATTAGACCTAACTTTTTGCAGGCCAATAGCCCCCATTAAAAGGCGTGTAATTACACTACCTTCAACATAAAGGCCATTCTCAGGTAATTCATTAATATCAGATGCATTAACAACATTGGGGTGGGTAATTAAATTATCACAAGCCGACGCTAAAAGTCTGGCAACTGGCCCAGCATCACCAGAATGTCCACCTATTTCCGCATCAATACCTGTAGGTACGAGCAGAACGGCATTAAATTGTTCGATATTCTCAAATTTTCTTTTTTTAAATTCAAAAATTGAATTTCTTGGTGGTACTGAATAATTATCAGGATTTGAGAGAACTCCTAATTCACAATGATAACCTTCGTCGTTTGTACGTGTGATTACAAACCGAACAGGTATTTCATTCGGTCCAAGTCTCTCTAAAACTTGTCCTGAAACATATTCCAATAGGTTAGTGCTATTTTTACTTCTTGAAATTCTAAATTCCTTTTCATTCAGCAGCATGTTCTATCTCCTCTCTATCAAATGTGATTTAATAATTTTACCCTCAAACCATTTTTCAGAAAATCTTTTAACAGTATTTGCATCAAAATCTTTACAAGAGAAAACATTAAGATAAACGTTTTTCATTAAATCCAACGTATGAATTATGATGTTACTTGTCTTAATAAATTGAATAGCTGTTGTTCCTTTTATATGAGGTTCGGTTTCTTGTTCCTCTGGAGGCACACCGTAATCATCCCACCAACACAACTTACATCTTTCCATTTCAATCAATTCGCATAGCTCTTTAAAAAAATTTCTGATACTCTTTCTATTAAAAGTAGAAGGATTACAATTATGAATATCCAATATTAACTCTTTTCCGTAATGTTTCATGGTTAGTCATTCCCCAACATTTTCAAACCATTGATCGAACGATATTCTTTTGCCTTTTGGATCAATATGATAAATCTTGTCGTCAATACATGTTAGATGGTATTCACCTTCTTTATATTCAACATCTCCGATTTTTGTCTTAGGCAAATATCCCTTGTTCTTGCCAGGATCACTGTAAAGATGAAAAAAATACTTTTGCCCTTTCTTTTCTGCGGTTAACTTGATGCTTTTTATAGAGCAATATTTTTCCCTTGTTTGCTGTCCAAGAGAATATTTCCTGCAAAGTTGTTCTGCTTTTCTTTGGAAAAAGACTCCTAAGGGATGGTGGTCAGCAACTTCATATGAAATAAGTATATCAATATTTTTGCCTTGCTTCGGTTTGTCCGGTTTAAAACTTATTCTTGCTTCTGCTGTTGTATCATGGTATTCCCGTGATAACATTTTTCTGCCATAACGAGAAAATTCTTCCAATTCATCTGCAAGTATTAAAATTTCAGCCAAACTGCCTAACTGGTTTAAATAAGCAAAATCAAATTCGTGTTGAGCAATAGCAAAAAGGATATCTCCACGAATCACATTCTCTATTGCTTCTTCATCATCAAGTCCCCATTCCTCTGCTGGACCACGTACAGATGTATCCGCAAAAATGCCAAGAATTTTATAGATTAAATATGAACTTAAAATACCATGCTGTTTTTTTTCAAGCGCTCGACATAGTTGCCAATAAGTTGCATCATCCCTGTAACATTTAACCAATTCTTCTTTTTGGTCTGCGCTTGGCACAATCCGCACCTCTATGGCCATTAATTCAAGAAATTGGGAGACAAGATATTGATGTTCAACATCCAAAGAATATCCTGCTTGTCTAAAGGTAGAAAGATCAAAAAATTTGAGCACCCTTTTTACTTTTTCATTTAGCATGTCTAATTTGGCAAGAGAATATCCTAAATCATGGCATAGTGCCATAAGACACCAGATTGCATCTCTATATCTGTTTATCTCATTTTTAAGTTTTTTCTCTTTTTTTCTGGCCTTGCCTAACAAGTTATCCGAATAATCAGATTTATCCCGTTCTATATCATTAAATAAATACCAATTTAAATCATTATGTATGTCAGGAATTAGTTCTCTGAGGAGGTATTCACCCAAAAAATAGACCCATAATGAATGGAGAGTATGATCTCTATAATAACGCTCTAAGCCATATAACAAATCTTCAAATTCAGTAGCAGCTTCAAGAAATTCAAATAATTTAGAATTTCCCTTTGAGTCACGATTTATATAATTGAGAGAATAGCTTGCTAATTCGTGCCATAGCTCTCTGCCTTTTTTATGTGTTTCATGCCAATCTAAATTACTACTAATATCTCCTCCGTTCTCTGACGCTTTTTTAAAATCCGATATAAGGTCTTTCACAATGTTTAAAACAATCTTCCTTCCTTCAGTCCCTTTACCTAAAAACTGGATATCTCCATTATCTAACCACTTCTCATACTTCAAAAGTAAACCGAGTATTGTTATTTTTTGCATTTCTATCCCCTTCTATTACGGCAATAAGTTTTCATTAGTCCAGTCAAGAGCTTTTCCCCAGATAAAATCTAATGCTCTAAGATGTAAATCAAGCAAATCTTCTTTTTCTTTTATCCACCACTCATCGTCTATATCTCCACCCGCTTTAATCAATCCATTTCGATTAACTGTAAATTGTAGTAGCGGTTTATCTTCAAGTCTGTCACAACGGACAATCCTTTCACAATTTTCGCATTTGTTTTTCTTGGGGAAAATGCATTTTGTAAAACAAAGCGTTTTATTAGTGCCATATATTATACTGCCTTTTAAATCTGCTGGATCATCACTTGAAGAAGTTATAAAATCAATATAAAAGTTAAAATCTTTAAATTCGAATTCGATACGATCAGGTATGTCTGTTATCATACTTCTTTTTTTATTTATCTTTGATTCAAGGGGTTTTAACTGCATACCATCAATTTTCTCAAAATTCTCTTTTCCGTTAAATATATCATTGAGGGTTTGATGAATATTCTTTAATTGCTCACTGATTGAATTTATTTCCTTATTAATGGCATTTAGCCTATTGAGAGCTTTCCTGCCTTTCCCTTTTGGTTTAATTAGATCATCATTTTCCCCCATCATAGCCTCCATTATTTTTTTATTTTTCTCTTACCTCATAAACCTTCAGAACTTCATCTCCATAATGATTAATGACTTTAATAGCGATTTTGCCTTTTTCAGGAATCGGGAAGGGGCGGCTTGTGGTTGAGTAGAGTGTTGACCATGCGGATTCGTTTATTTCTGCACGGAGCGCTCTTTTGAGTTTTTTATAAGGATCACCTATTCCACTGAAGTAAGCATGTCTGACAAAAAAGCTTTCTTCGTTGTAATCGGTATCTATGAACCAGCAGGCGATATCATCTGTGGAATGACTTCTGATCTGCCCTGTGGTCGGATCGTAAACATCAAGGCCCTTTAATTCAATGGTCATCATTTTGTCTTTTGTTTTCTTTATTGTAATGTCCGGCTCCCCGAATACCATAAAGAGGTTTCCTGACCCTGTTTTCTTGAGAAGTTCATCGCCCATTGCAAGGTCAGGGTTCATCCTGGCAAGCAAAACTGTAAGTTTCCCATATTGTCTCATCTCCTTAGAAACTATGAGATCTGTTGATCTTTTCTCCCTCTCCCCTGGCGGAAGAGGGTTGGGGTGAGGGGGATCAGGAGTAAATTCTTTGGCTACAGTATTAGCATGGGGATCAAAGGCAAATCCGCAGACAATCAGCAAGTCAAACCCGACTCCCTTGAGTGCCTCTTTTGCTGCCTCTTTTACTAACTCAGGGCTTACTGTCCCGTGCTCGGGGCCTATACTAACCGCTACGCGTTTAGGTTTTCCGCTTTCCGTGTATTCACCTTCGCCCTGAATATAAATGCCTGCAAAAGATTCAAGTCTGTCAAACTTCAATCTCTCATTCTTGACAGTGTTTTGCACTCCGGCCTTTTTCAGGTTTTCGAGGATCATTATCTCAAACTGCCCGTGTCCCGAGGTCTTTTCCTCTGCCTTTTCGGATTGAGGCCGTTCTTCATCAGTGGATAAAATACGGTGTGGTGAAAGGCTCTCAACAGTAAAAGGCCCGCTTACACGTATACGTTTATTGTCTTCATAGGGCTGGTCGAACAGGATTTCTGTATCAGGGGGCAAATCATTTGCAATGCTTTTAAGCGTAACATGAGGGACTCGTTTGTAGACAAAACCTTTTTTTATATCACCTTCTGTTTTCGGCATCGGATTTGCTGGGAGCTGTTTTGATACCTCGGCCTCTTTCATTATGCCTTCAGGGGTATCGGAGAGGATATAGTAGGGATATTTAGCTGACATGATACGTGTTCGCGCAAGCGCAAGTGCAACCCTACTTGTGTCAGTCGTTATCCACCTCCTGCCCCACTGCTCAGCAACAAACGCCGTTGTCCCGCTTCCGCAAGTGGGATCAAGAACCAAATCTCCAGGGTCGGTGGTCATTAGAAGACATCGTTGGATAACTTTTACATTTGTCTGTACAACATAAATTGTATCAGTGGACCCCATTAGATCATCCCATATATTTGAGAGTGATGAAAAAGGAAAATCATTAAAATAATGAATGTATCGTAAGGTGTTTGAGGTTGCAATAAGTCTATTTTGTTGCTCTAATTTTTTTAAGCCATCAAGATTAGTTCTCCATCCAGCACCTGAGCGTGGAAAATATTCTATCCCTTTAAAAGAGAAAGATTTAGATGTTGACTCCGAACCAGACCGAGAATTTAAGTCAGTACTTTTAAATATTTTATATCCTTTAGGAATAAATCTGCTTGATTTTTCTTCTGTGTTCATTGTCCTATATTCACCAGATGAACTTATTACCTGATTAAATTCTGTTTCATCAATTCCTATTTTTTTCTCAGTATATAACTGTCTAAACTTTATATTTGTCTTGTTTTTTGAATACCACAAAATATAATCGCAAACACTTGGCATTGTTCCTGCTGTTTGACTTCCTGATTTCTTAAAAGTTATCAAACTCACAAAATTCTCACTTCCAAACACCTCATCCAACAAACATCTAACAAGGTGAACATTTTCATCCCCAATCTGTACAAATATGGAACCTGTCTCTGTCAGCAATTCTCTTGCAACTACAAGCCTGTCTCTGAGGTAACTGAGATATGAATGTATTCCTAACTCCCATGTGTCACGAAATGCTCTAATCTGCTCCGGTTGCCTTGTTACGTCTTCAACCCTTCCGTCCTTTACATCACGCTTGCGGGTCGAAACCTGCCAGTTAGAGCCGAATTTAATACCGTAGGGAGGGTCAATGTATATCATCTGCACCTTGCCTTTTAAGCCCTCCTTCTCAGCAAGGGAGTTCATTACAAGCAGGGAATCACCAAGTATCAGCCGGTTAGACCAGCGTTGATCATGCTGATAGAAATCAATTAACTCCTCAAACTCAATTCCATTAAAGTCAGCAAAGAGATTCGGATTCTCCTGTTCCTGAACGCCTTTACCGTTCAGGCGTAAATCTTCGATAAGAACCTGCGGATGGATCTTCTCCTGAATATATATTGGCACAGACGGCACTTCAAGCGGTTTCTGGTCCTGCTCGTCTTTCCCCTTCCAGACTAATTGGGGATCAAGAGAGGGATCGCGGGGATAGAGCACTTTCTTCGGCTTTGTTTCGTCATCTCTTACAAAGTCCTGCAGCTCAGCAGTCGGGATATTTTTACGCTTGGCCTTTTTATGGACATGAGCTGATACTTCGTTAACAGATTTTTTGTTTTTCTTTTTTGGCATATTTAGTCCACTCTTGGTTTTGCTTTTTTGGCGGCTTCGACGATTGCATCAAGTTTTTCGTCAATCTCATGATCAATCTTATCTTTGGGAACCATGCGGGCAAGGATATGGTAATCAGATTTCCTCATAAGATTCGGCAACTCTAATTTTTCAAAGTATTTATCGAATAAAGGATCGAGAAAATCATCGGTTGCTTTAATGTCCGGAGACCACAAATTAAGTTTCTTCAATGTTTTTAATGCTGACGCGATCTCCGCAATAGACTCCTTCATAGAATTAACCCTCCGGTCTGCTTCTGCTCTTCCAAAAAGATCGTTTGTTAAGTCATGTTTTGCATATGCTAAAAGCACTTCTTCCATACATAGATAATTCTCCAGCTCTCTTTTTTCCCATTGGAAGCATTCAATACCCATGTCTTCAGGTAATGACCTGTCAAGACGGTCAAAAATTGCGATCCCTGCCAGATCTTTTTTTGCATATTTCAATCCCCAGAAATGCTTTTTTACGTTATTTGGCTGGTTTTCAACATAATGAACAAAAGGTTTGGCAAGAGCATCTATTGCTTTTTTATGCTCTAAAGTTTCTGCAAATGCTTTTAATATTGCAAGATCAGTTGGGCCTTCAAGATACAATACCCAGCCTGTTTCTTCGGCCATGTAATAATGGTCAAATCCGATTTCTTTTAGCGACTTTAAAACCTGACTTCCCCTATCGTCAATCCGATGCGGTTTTCCAACAAATGCAATTACAACATCCCGATCGGCAGCTTCGTTTAGCACAACTTCTGAATGACTGGCTGCAATAATCTGAGAGCCCTTCTTTTCTGCTATATCCGTAATTAATTGATAGGTCTGTCTCTGGCGGAGAATTTCAAGGTGTGCATCGGGTTCATCAAGAAGTAAAACAGTATTAGGATTTGCATAGAAATATGCGAGCAAAAGTAGTGTTTGCTGAAGCCCTCTTCCTGATGAAGACAGATCCAATTGTTTCCCACTTTGCTCTCTGTAAGACATCCTTATCTCGCCGCGTTCTTTTATATATTGTGGCGAAAGAAGCTCAATGCCAAAAAGCACCTTAATCTGTTTAGTCAATTCCTGCCAATCCGAGTTGATATTTGATTTCTCATAAATCTGAAAACATAAATTTCTTAACACCTGTGCAGTCTGCCCTTCCCCTAAAAGAACGTTGAGTCGTCCGGTTTCTAATTTAGGTTCTACAGCAGCCAACCCTGACATTGGAGGAAGAAACGCAATTCTTATATCTTGTGCTTCATCAGGAATATCTGTAAACCTGGCTTCTTTTACAGGTTTGTTTTCAAATCCTGATTTGCGTATCGGCCTGCAGATACATGCTTCTTCATTGCTATAGTCAAATTCAATACCACAAGACCACTTCTTATCATTTGTTACCCCTTCAACTATTACATCGATCCGAATATTTTTTGTACGTTTTCTACCTTCTACTTGTTCCATATCTCTTGTATGCAAGTCTGACCACAGGAGATTAATATTTGGAACAGGAATTGAAATCAGTTCAAACCTGTTGATAGCAACACCCGGTCGTTTTTTTGGAGAGGCTTTCCCCTCTCTCTTGGCATTCCATTGTCTAAGCCCTATATCCCATAAAGCGAGCGCCTGCAATGCAGAGGTTTTCCCGCTATTATTGGGGCCTATTAAAACCACGGTTTTACCGAGTTCGATATCAACATCATCAAGCTTCTTGAAATTTCTTATTTTAATCCGGGTCAACATTTTCTAACCCCCTAATTTTTGAGAGTAGTTTAACAAAAAATTACGAATTATATTCTTTGTGTTCCACGGATCAAGTATTTCGATAAAACCCCACCTGCCGAATCCTCCGTGGTTATTAACAGCAGGCACCCAGAAATCTCTTGCCGTTGCAACCTTTGCCTCTTTCTCTTTCTTCTTCTGTCCCGTGACTTCGATAATGAGATTAAGAGTTTCATCCCCGGATAATCTTAGTCTGATAATGAAATCAGGGACATAGTTCTTTTCTTCACCATTAAAAGTGTATGGGATTGCAAAACCCAGGTTATGGTTTTTTACATAAGAGATTACTTCTTCCATATCATCTTCAAGTGACTGCGCAAGTTTCTGTTCCCATGACCCTGTATCCGCCACGACATGGCTTATATGACTCAAGGTTGTAGGGTAGACAGGCCTGATTGTGTCAAACTCAACATGTTTGGTTGAACCTTCCGTATCGTAGGGTTTCAGCACCGGCTTTAAGGACTTTTGTCCATCAGTTGATTTAACAATCGATCTATAAATTTTTTCTGCTGCATTATGTGCAAATTCCATAAGTAATAATAACTGCGGAAATGTATTGTCATTACAGGTTACGCATTCATCAATCCACCGTTTGCTGATAGCAAGTAGCTGAGGAAATAAAAAGGGCTTGGTATTTCCCTCATCATCCTGGCAATGATTCTCCAGTGTTAATTTTGCAAGGAGAAACGCTACTTCCTGAACGCGTTTTTTCTTTAAATCATCCAGAGTATGAATGCTGGATTTACCGGCTATTGGATCAAGCGTTACTTTTGTCGGTATGTCGAGAGTGCTCAGTGTTAATGCGGACTCATCTGAAAATTCTGCTTTCAGCTTTTCCTCCGGGAGCTCGTAGCGGTACCCGCTAAGACGTGGGAATGTTATTTCAAGGTAGCTGCGTTCAGGCAATGCACGTACACGTGTTGGTATAGGCCCGGGACTTGGCCCGTTGGTTGAACCGGAACATGGAATAAATGAGAACGGGACTCCATAAACCTCTGCATATTCGGGAGTAAACTTGCCTTCATTATTAATTGTATAGCTCATCCTGCGTAATCCCCTGCCGACTACCTGCTCGCAAAGTAGCTGGGTGCCAAATGCGCGAACACCTAATATATGTGTAACTGTATTCGCATCCCATCCTTCAGTAAGCATAGAAACGCTGACGACACATTTAATATTTTCTCCTAATTTACCGGTCTTGCCTACTGTATTCATTACCTCCCTGAGAAGGTCTTCATTGGTAAACTTATCTGCATCACGACCGGGAAAACGCTTGCGGTACGCAGATTTAAACTCTTCAATTTCAACTGCGGCAATCTTTTTAAATTCATCACTCATTGCCTCGCCTGATTCGAGCTGTTCACTGTCTATCAGAATTGTATTAGGTCTCTCATTCCATCTGCCGTTTTTTTCATTATTGAAAACCGGAAGCTCTCCGGGTACGATGAGTTTCGTTCCATCAGGCAACTGCTTTTCCCATCCTGAAATATAGTCATAAACAAATTTTGAAACATTCGTGTTGTTACAAACGACGATAAAGACGGGGGGTGTACCATGCCCTCTTTCTTCCCAGGCTTTGTATGCTTTTTCGTAATTGCCATAAAGACTATGAATAGCTCCCTCAAGTTCAGCCGGCAGCCTTGGCTCTCCGCTGAATACTTTTGTCTTTCTTCCTTTTTTAGGTAGCTCATCACGTATCCGAAGCCATAGATCACGATAAGTCGGCTGGTCACCGGTCATCTGGTCATCAGATACGGGCACACGGGGAATTTTGACAATCCCTGATTCAATCGCATCTATTAATGAAAAGTCCGAGATGACCCAGGGAAAAAGCGTGCCCTCGGGATACCCTGATCCCCGAAGGAAAAAAGGCGTTGCCGAAAGGTCGTACACAACTTTGATGCCTATTTTGGCTTTAACTGCTTCAAGGCCGGATATCCATATACGTGCCTCTTCTTCCCTTCTTTTGGCTTCTTTACGCTCATCACCTTTTAATTTTTCTTCTTCACCTCCAACGCGCCTGCGGTAGCAGTGATGGGCCTCGTCATTGATGACGACTATATTTTTCTTTGTTCCAAGCTCCCGGCATACACGTCGTGCCATTTCGTCAGGCGTTTCCGTAAAGGCGCCGTTACCGGACGTTAATATTTTTTTCGTTAATCGTGATCCGTCGCCCTTTTCTTTCAGCTTAAATGCGTGAAAATTAGTAATGATGATTTTAACTCTGTTAAGGTCTGAGAGTAGATCGCGGGACAGAACATCGCGTTGAAGGTAATAATTGTCCGGATCATTTGGCAGTAGAACTCTCAATCGATCACGAATTGTGATACCGGGACTGACGATGAGAAATGTGTCGGAAAATCTTGCATCCTGAGGATTTGCAAACTTGTTCAAGGCATGCCATGCAATCAGCATTGCCATAACAACAGTCTTTCCGCTTCCGGTTGCCATCTTGAAGGCTATTCGATAAAGCAACGGATTCGCATCCTGATTAGCTTGTCTGATATGGTTTTCAATCCATGCGTCACCCTGTTTGTTTGCAACTTCTGTTATATAGATAATAGATTCTAAAGCCTCTATCTGGCAAAAAAACAGCTTCTTTTCACGATCAGGGTCTTTCCAGTATTCAAGTAAACGGCGGGTGGTTTTGGTTATTCCCGGATAATCCTTTTGCCGCCACCTCGAAAGCCTGTCCCGAACCTGGTTGATAAATTTATTTTCTTCAATCCGGTCTTCCGTCCACTCCGTATCAAATGATAACTGTTTACCCTTCTTTTTAGGTTTAGCGATGGGGATGAAATAGGAACTAATCCGGCGCTCTTCGATTATCTCATTAGTTATACCTTCTTCAGTAAATTTGAAGTGGAGTTCCGGCTCTTCAAAAGGAGCGTTTAAAATTGGATTTTCAATTGTGACTTGTTTCATTTTTCAGAATATTACCGTTGTGGTTGGTATCGTCAAAGTTAACCGACTTTTCTCTGTCGGGAACCAACGTGGCTGTTGTGCGCGCCTGCAAAGCCCTGAAGGCGTCGGACTTGCCCGCCCAGTTCAGGACATAACGCTCGTTACTGAAGTTAATGTCCTCACCAAGCGTTGCCTTTAACTTCTCCCAGTCAACCTTGTCCTCGGTAAACACTTCAGGGAAGAGTTCCTTCAGCTTCTCCAGCTTGTCCTGCTTAATATCTAATGATTTTCCGTCCATCAATCTCCCAATTTTTTCTCAATCTCAAGCAACTTCCTTTCTCTTTCCAGTTCCTGCTTAAGCTCTTCTTCCGTCGGCAGATAAAGTTTGTATTTTGAAGCAAAGATGTTTTTGCTGTTTTTCAGAAGCGTGTACTTAGCCATCGTTTCGTTTTTATCGGTGCAGAGAATTAATCCAATTGTCGGATTATCTTCGGGCTGCTTAATTTCCTGCTCGAAATAGCGCATATAGAAGTCCATCTGGCCTATATCCTGATGTGTTAGCTTACCAGCTTTCAAATCAATAAGTACAAAGCACTTGAGGATGTAGTTATAGAAAACAAGATCAATGTAAAAGTGATCACCATCAATAGTTATTCTTTTCTGGCGGGCTACGAACGAAAACCCCTTGCCTAGTTCAAGCAGAAAGTCATGAAGCTTGTCCATGAGTCCCTGCTCCAGTGAAGATTCAAGATAGTC
>VAOY01030033.1_pt1 | contig 12564 bp, 12 predicted proteins | sample 3393881 | NCBI WGS metagenome assembly VAOY01 (sample SAMN08290430, study PRJNA428436) | hydrothermal vent metagenome | isolation source: Deep-sea hydrothermal vent chimney | place: Indian Ocean: Southwest Indian Ridge
CAGAAAAAAATATTTCAAGTAGAAATGGAGAAAAATATTGATTTATTCAGAAAAAAGGCTGATTACATTTTTTGACCTGCAAGGCGACTGACCGATTACAACAGTTTGGTATAAAATAATGGTTTTGACATTTATGTCTTGAATTATTTGCTTTTCTATGGTATGTTTGAACTATGAGTAACTCGTTATGCCCAAAATTTGAACTATCAGTATGCGAAAGGAGTCGATTTTATTATGAAGAAAGCTATCTTATTTTATGCAGTTTTTGTGCTGTCCGTCCTAAACCTTGCGGCTTTGGATATCACTACCGTTGATGGCACGGTGTACAAAAATGTCAAAGTAACTAATGTTATGCCCAGCACTGTTGAGTTTATGTACACGCAAAAAGACGGTACCTACGTTCTTCGCGGAGTCAAAATGACCCAGCTTACCAAAAATTTACAGAAAAAATTTAATTACTCGCCGGCAAAGGCTGAAAAATTTGTGAAGCAGGTTGCCGAATTCCAGGCGACGCGCAAAAAACTGTTTCAGAAATATCATCAGGAAAATTTTAAAATTTTCAAACAACAAAAGAAATTTGACCTGGATCTGGACCATATAAAAGCTTTACTTTACGCTCACCGCATCAAATGCTGGGTACATATAATTCGTCAGATTCCACCTTCGGACTGCATTGGCAAGATCAGTATGCCCCAATCAAGTACGAAATACGGAAACCTGGGCAGTTTTTATATTCGCAATCTGACCGGCCCGCAAAACCTGCGCGTAGGTACAGTAATATACCCGACCGGAGAGGTTAAGTCTCTTGAAGACGGGGTTTTTCCTGTATACGATACCGATTTTAACGGGCTTGCCCTGCAGATTTTGCGGGAACAAAAAAATCCGCCCGATACAAAAGTATCCAAGACACCCGCCAAAGGCCTGGTGTTTCCCGTGAATGCAGGAGGGAAATAGTACAGAAAAGCTATGACATGCTTCAAACCTGTTCTGCAATAACTTTTGGAGTTGATATGCTGAATAATGAGAAGTTCAAAAAACACGCGGATATTATAATTTTATTTCTCGCACTATGGGCAGTGATATGCATTGCGATGTTTTTTTACTATGCGGTGATTGCGAAAGAAAAATATATCAGCCTCGGCAATAAACTCGCCCGGCGCGAATTGTTATACTATCCTGAACGGGGCAGGATTCTCGATAAAAACGGCATTGTCCTGGCATGGAGTGAGAAATATTACGACTTGTATTACAATAATCTCACCGGCTCACCCGAGCGAAGCGATGCAATCTTTAAAAAAGTCAGAAAATTATTACCGGGCGCGAAGAAGCCGCCATATAAGACCTTACATTCCATGATGTTCCGCAATCTCCGTCCGCAACAGATTTTATACCTGGAAAAATTAATCTATCTTTTTCAGGAACTGCAAATAACGCCTCGAATCGAACGAAGAGTTGTTAATTATCCGAAAATCCAATCACAAATCGGCCGGGTAAAACTTATGAAGGGGCGGCTTATCGGCATCAACGGGCTTGAAAAACAGTATAACGCGATTCTAAGCGGGAGCCCCGGAAAATATAGAATAATGCTTGACCGTAATAAAAACTGGATAAAAAATTCGGGCAGGTCCCTGCAGATGGCAATTCCCGGAAAAGATGTACGGCTGCAGTTAACTCTCGAAGAAGCACGCAAAAGGCGGCAATGATGAAAAAAGAAAAACTTAACAGTCAAATATTTAACACCACAGTACTTGTGCAAAGCTTACTGTTTATCTTGTGTATCTGGGGATGCCTGGCAATTTATAATTCCAACACATTGGGAGCTTCGCCTCTGTATTTTGTCGGACGCCAACTGCTCTGGCTGGTCATGGGGATGATGTTAATGCTTCTGGCGCAACGCGTCCCGTTCACTTTCTATCGTGAAAACGCACTCACTGCAGCGGCTATTGCATATATTGGCCTGCTGGCGGTGCTGCTTTGGGGAACTCGGATCAACGGTATGCGCGGCTGGTTTACTTTCAGTTGGACTTCCGCGTCCATACAACCCTCTGAATTCGCCAAACCGTTTTTTATTTTACTGCTCTGTCATCTCGCCGTAAACGGGAAAAATGATTTCAAAACATTCCTGCGTTTAGCGCTGACAAGCTTATTATGGATACTGCCGATTCTGCTTCAACCGGATGCCGGCACGGCACTTGTTTATTTGCTGGCTTTTGTTGTGATATGTCTCCTTACAGGTACGCCGATAAAGTATTTACTGGCGCTCCCCGCCCTCTTCGCTCCGATCGCCGCCTGGGTACTTTACGCGAATCCCTACATCCTGAAGCGTTTTTCCGGTTTCTGGGACCCGGCCAGCGATCCTCTCGGCAGCGGCTGGCATATCCGGCAATTCCAATTTACCATCGCCCGCGGCTCCTGGTTCGGCGTCAAAATGGGCAATGCGACCTGGGCAAATTCTTATTTACCTTTAGCGCATAGCGATTCTGTTTTCGCGACAATCGCCGAATCTTTAGGGTTTGTCGGTACTTTTCCGATATTTTTGCTTTTCGGCATTATAATCTTTACTTTGTATCAAACTACCCTGTGCCTGAAAAGCCGTCACCAAAAACTGTTTATCGTCGGAATGCTGTCTTTGATTGCGATTCAAGCTCTAATTCACATCAGTGTAAATGTCGCTGTATTGCCGCCAACCGGCTTAACTTTACCATTATTAAGTTACGGCGGCAGTTCTCTTTTATCGACCCTTCTGACTTTCGGGATAATCTTAAGCGCCGTGAATTATCATTCTCCAAAAGAAAAACATAATTACTACACCTGATAACTATACCGGCACAGCAAATGCAAATTCTTTTTTTTAGCGGCGGGGCCTTATCATAACAATTCTGTATTTTTTTAATTTTTTTGCAAAAATGAACTTGATATTCTGCAAATGCAGAGTATTTTCTGTATCTCACACCAGCGAGTATGGCATAACGGTTGTGCACCAGCCTTCCAAGCTGGTTACAGGGGTTCGACTCCCCTTACTCGCTCCAAGTGGTGGGGTTCCCGAGCGGCCAAAGGGGGCAGACTGTAAATCTGCTGCGGAATGCTTCGATGGTTCGAATCCATCTCCCACCACCATTTTAACACTCAAGGTGTTTTGAGCTTAAAATAAGGCTCAAAATACTTTTTTTTTGCCCTGTTTAGGAAAAAAGCATGTACGCCAATATACGCTAATAATCGCAACTTACACAAATTTCAGAGGGGACAATCAAAGAAACCATCCAAGCAAGTTAAATACGAGTTTTTCCCAGACGGAAAAATAGCGTAGATCACCACCACAACAAACATTCAGGTACTGTCAAAGATATTATGAAAAATGTCAAGAAAAATAGAATCGCGGGTAAGTACTTCGTTACGGCAGATAGTCAAGATCTAAAATCGGCGTAAAGGCGCTCGATTTGTCAGGGATTTGTACTTCCCTTACAGGGAAGATCTTCTGTTTTATCTTGCCCCACGGCGTTGCCGTGGGCTACGGTGGGTAATCCCATTCGGGATAAAAATACATTTTTCTGAATGGAATTTTAGCGCAAACCATGGGGAAAGAACTCTATTTTGCGATAAACATATAATGTTCAACAGGATAGAGCATTATTTAATATAATAATTTGACAGTAACAAACATTCAAATCAGGAGAAAAACATCATTATCAAGAAAATGAAGAAAATAATTTCAAGGCATATGATAACATATCTGAGTTGTTTATCGACATTAAACTGCTTTTTGAATAAATTTTTAATTTTCATCATTACCTCCAACAAAAAACAATATCACCACAACAACAAACATTCAAATCAAAAAACAGAATAATGAATACAAATCCAGCATTTAAAATCGAGGTGTTTTGAGTTTAAAACAGGGTTCAAAACACTTTTTTTTGTCCGGCATTTGCTTTCTGTTCCAAAAATGATATTTTAAAAAGAATTAGAGAACAAAAACCGGATAGAGAAAATGAAAAAACTATGTATAATTATCTTGTGTCTGACAACGCTGACAAGCTTTGCCGCGGATAAAAAAAAGCCTGCCGAACCTGTTTATTCTTACGGCGGGAAAAAAATCTCCGGGCAAACATTCAAAAAACTGTTTAACTTGTTCAAAAATAAGCTTTTTGTGATTGATGGCGGTCAAATCGCCAACTTGATTGAACCCGACGGCAAAACGAAAAAAATAAGTATGTTCAAAAAAGAAACCGGCGGCGGAGAAATCACCGGAAAAGTAGTAAAAGTAATAAACAAGCATACTTTTATACTTAATGCAAAAGAGATTGAACTCATAACAAAATATTCACGAACTCGTAATGACCGGAAAACCGGCAAAAAAGGAACACCGTATACCTACAACATCTACCATCATTATACCGTCGCCATATCCGGGCTTGACACTTCCGAAGTGTTTCAAAACGATAATTTCACGGCCAAAGTAATGTCGTCAGGAGTGTATATCGAACAGCGCAAATCCAGGGCGTATACCGCTGACAACTCCCGACGCTATCGCCAGTTCGACGTAGCCAGGCCGATTAGCGAACCAGAATTTAAAAAATATCTGGACAAGGGCAATAAATTATACGTTTACCGCAACAAATTTGCCGGTTACACCCCGTGCGAAAAATGCCGGGGCGAAGGCGACATCCCGAACCCGAAATACAAAAGAGGAAGATTATCCCCGAAAACAATAGACTGCCCCGATTGCATATCAGGCAAACTAAAAAAATACCAATACGTAAAAACCGAAGTAAAAGCGAAAAGGAAGCGTTTCGCTTCCAATTACTAATTACGAATTTTTGAAAAATACCCAATCTAAAAAAGGTGCATCTCTTTTGTTAGTCAAGCGTGCGGAGCACGAGTAGAGAAAGCAAAAAATATATGGTGCAGGCGCTTGCGCTTGCTGCCGCCTGCATAAGGCGCGGGGGGAGTTTGAGGGGCGAAGCGCCCCTCAACAAACAAGCGTTAATCTTCCTGACTCCCCCCTGCCAACTGCCAAAACAAAAACATCTCTTTCCCTGCCTTGAAAAGCTCCCAAAAACCAGCATATTAAAGCTTGTAAAATTAATTTTATATAACAAGACAATATTACTATGAAAGAATTCAGCCTACTAATCAAACCGGCGTCATTTGATTGCAATTTGCGCTGCAAATACTGTTTTTACCTCAGGAAAGAGAAGCTTTTCGGCAGTTGTACGCATCGCATGTCTAATGATGTCCTGGAAAAAATGGTCTCATCATTTCTGGATTTAGATATACGCAACCATATTTTTTCATGGCAGGGCGGCGAGCCGACTCTAATGGGAGTGGACTTTTTCAAAAACGCGCTGAAATTAATGCAAAAGTACGGCAATGGCAAAAACGTTACAAATACCCTGCAAACTAACGGCGTGCTTTTAAACGATGATTGGGCAAAAATCCTGCACGACTATAATTTTCTGGTCGGCCTGAGTTTAGACGGGCCGGCGGGAATCCACAACGAAAACCGCTTTGACGCCGCCGGCAAAGGTACACACCACAAAGTAATAAACGCAATAAAATTACTTGAGCGAAATAAAGTTGAATTCAACATCCTTACACTGGTAAATCAAGCTAATGTTAAAAGGCCCGCGGAAATATACCGCTATCTGAAAAATCTCGGCATCAAATACCACCAGTATATCGAATGCGTTGAGTATATGCCGGGCGGCGGACTCGCGCCTTTCGCCATCAGCGGAGTCGAATGGGGTAAGTTCATTTGTCAAATTTTTGACGAATGGTACAAGCATGACCGTTATAATGTTTCCATGCGGCTGTTTGATACGATATTGACTAAACTGGTGAATAACCAGGCAATCGCCTGCAATATGGCGCGCGACTGCCGGCAATACCTGGTGGTTGAATATGATGGCGGTGTGTATCCCTGTGATTTTTTTGTAGAGCCGCGTTTCAAGCTCGGCAATATTATGGAAAACAGTTGGAAAGAGATGCTTGAATCACCCCTGTACGAAAAATTTGGTATGCGTAAATGCGCTTCTGACGAATACTGCGGCGAATGTCAGTGGCTCGAGCTGTGCGCCGGGTGCTGTCCCAAAAACCGCCCGGACTACAAACAGGACGCGCGTGCGGTTTCGGAACTCTGCGCCGGCTGGAAAATGTTTTATTCGCATACCATCGGTCGTTTTAGAAGCCTGGCTGATGAAATCAGACGAAAACGCGATTCAGAACATCAAGCTCAAATTCACCAGCAGGTACTGCCTATGCTGCGGCAAGGCAAAATCGGCCTGGAAGCCCCCTGCCCCTGCGGCAGCGGCAAGCTTTTAAAAGACTGCATGGCCCCGGAGCTAAGCCGTTCGGGCAGGTAAATATTTGTACTTATACGGGCAATGCCTCACTGAATATTGTTCAACATTTCACTATCCGGCTCAAAACAAGTCACAAATTCGGTGAATGATTTTGCTTCGAGCTCGTAAGCTGAATCGCGCGGATCGCCAAATCCATAGCTTGCCCAGCAGCACTGCATACCCGCGCGCTTTCCGGCTTCCAGATCGGTGTAATGATCGCCGACCATCCAGCTTTTTTCCGCATCCGCATTCCATTTAGCGGCGAAATAGAGCAAGGCGCCAGGTTCTGGTTTTAAGGGATGGCCGCACCCTCCCCCCATGATTTCGTCAAAATATCCGGCGATACCAAGCTCTTTTAAGACAATTTTAGCCGCTTCATCAGGCTTGTTGGTTATTACCGCCAGTTTCCTGCCCGACGCGGCCAGTTTTTGCAGACCGGCTAAAACTCCCGGATAAAGCTCCGTTTCGTCCGTTAAGTGTTCGTAGTAATTTTTTTTCATCAGCGGTAAAGCATCGTCAATATTGATCTCTTCAGGCAAAGAACGCTCAATCAGTTTGCGGGCGCCGTTGCCGATGAAACCGCAAACGGTTTCCAGGGATAAAGGCGGTAAATTATAAGCTTCACGAGTTAGATTAACCGAGATCGTCAAATCCATACGCGAATCAATCAAAGTTCCATCGAGGTCAAAAATTATTACTTGCGGCATAAACAGTCCCTATATTAAATATTCACAAACGGTACTTGGGAAATGAGCGGCAAACGCGCGAAGGCATCAATATCCAGAGGAGAAAATTCACCTTTTTCAAAATAATAATGCGCCAGTCCGCCAACCATCGCGGCGTTATCCGTACAATATTTCCGTTCCGCCAAACGCAATTTCGTGCCCGCCGGCAATGCCTTCGGCAACCGTTCACGCAAAACTGAATTACAGGCGACTCCACCGCACAAAACTACTGTGCGGACATTATATTTTTTCGCAGCGGCGGCGGTTTTTATACATAAAACGTCAACGATTGCCTCCTGGTAGGATGCCGCTGTGTCAGACAAAACCTGCCCCGCAAGTTTACCGTCGGCTTCCTCCAATCTGCGGATATGATATAATAAAGCGGTTTTGACGCCGCTGAAACTGAAATTCAACTTATGCTGCGGGGCCAGGGCTTTGCCGCCGCTCCCGGTCAAAGGACGTGGAAACCGGTATTTCAGGGGATCACCGGATTCCGCCGCTTTTTGAATGGCCGGCCCGCCCGGATATCCCAGATCAAGCATTTTCGCGGCCTTGTCCAAAGCTTCGCCGGCGGCATCGTCAATTGTTGTACCAACCAGCCTGGCCTGTCCCCGGGCATCAATCAGCAAAAGCGCGGTGTGTCCGCCGGAAACCACCAAAGCCAGAATAGGGTAAGTTTCGTTTTTCCGCAGCTCCGCCGCGCCACCATCGAGAAATGACGCGTAAATATGCGCGATGAAATGATTTATAGCAATAAAGGGCAAATTATGGCCGACAGCTATTCCCTTCGCCAGATTTAAACCGACCAGCAAAGCGGGCATTAAACCGGGGCCGTTCGTTACCGCTACCGCGTCGAGCCCGCCAAAGCCGACCCCGGCGTTTTGGAGAGCGGTTTCCAGGACGGGACGCGCGGCGAGCAGATGTTCACGCGCCGCCAATTCGGGCACAACCCCGCCGTGCACCGCGTGCCGGGCGATTTGCGAGGCCACACAATCCCCGAGGACTTGCGAACCGTCTTTCACTACTGCGGCCGCGGTTTCGTCGCAACTGCTTTCTATGCCTAGAATTAAACTCATCTGAAATCCTGAATAATACAGTATTTGCGTGAAATAATTTTCACGGACAAATGCTGTAATTAAACACAAATATAGTCAATTTATCAAAAAAAACAATATTAATTTGCTAAATGCTATTGTTTTTTCACGTTTCCAGCAGCATAATAATCAATATAATAACTAAAAATAAAGGTATTTTTATGATGGCGAAAACCAATGATTATTTTAAGGCAGTGCAGCATACGATTTGGGATTTTATTCTTCTCCGAGGTTTTTTTGCTCTGGTAGTCGGTATCATTTTCATTGCAATACCGGGTATTGCCATAACCACGCTTTGTCTCCTGTTAGGGATTTTCCTGTTATTCAACGGCTTAACGGCCTTGCTCAAAGCCATGAAAATGAACGCCGGTAAAGGCTTGTTCCTGATCTATGGTTTTATCTGCCTTGCCGCCGGACTGGGAATTTTAATAAAACCGGAGTGGCTGAAAGATATTTTTGTTCTGATATTTGCTATCTGGGTTTTAATTTCAGGCAGCCATCAATTAGTAAAAGTATATAAGGCCAAACACGGCCCGGTCCCGGCGCGTATATTGACCGCTTTAGTGGGAGTTATTTCCATAATTTTTGCTTTGGCGCTGTTGTTTCACCCGGACATCGGCATACGATTTATCGTCATATTAACCGGAATATACTTTTTAGTATTTGGTGTTTTAGCGCTGACAATCGGCATTGTAGTTCACAAAGCCAACAAACAAGCGCAAGCTAACAGATATTAATATTGCAGATTAATTTCAAAACTTGACAAATGTGCATATCAACATTAGTGTATTATTGTCTAACCACAAAAAACAAGGGAGTTCAGCAAAATGAAAATTCGTAATATTATGCTGGGAGCAATCGTAATATGCACTACAGCCGCAGCCATGACAGCGGAAACGTACAAAGAAGCCTGGACAAAAGGTATCGAAGAATACAAAGCAAAAAAATATAAGGAAGCGCTAGTTACGCTTGGCAAAGCCGCCAAACTGGCAAAAACACCCTCGGAAAAATATAATTCGATGTATTATCTGGGATTTTCATTGCGATTTTTGCAAAAATACAATGAAGCCGCAAAAGTGTATGAAAATCTTCTGAAAGTGGACAAACTCTCTGCCGGTCAAAGGAATAATGCTTTCAACCTGTATCTGCATAATATTTACTGGGGCAGAAAATATGATACTGTCCTTGCTATTGCAAAAAAGACTTTAGCGGACGATAAAGCAACTAAGTCTATGAAGAATACCTGCCTCTACCTCTCTTGTCTGTCTTCAAATAATTTAAAAAAATATGCAGACCTGGGAAATTTTGGGAAAAAACTTGTTGAGCTAAATCCCAAAGGCGTCTGGCACAGTCGCGGCCTGATTTATCAGGCGCAGGCCCTGGCCCGCCAGAAAAAACCTGAAGCAGCCCTGAAAATGCTAAACAAAGATGTTATCGCCAAGATGCATCCATACCGCCAGTATGAGGCATATAATGAGCGGGGAAACATAAAATACGGCATAAAAAAATATCAGGAAGCCATTATCGAGTTTACTGCGATCTATGAAATGCCTAAAGGACCTCCAAACCACAAAGAAGTCGCAATTATCCGGATAATTGAAGCATTGAACGCCTCCGGCAAACCGGAAGCGGCCGCAGTTTGGATTGAAAAAATTGATACTATTAAAAGTAAATATTGGAAAACCCGCGGCCTGCTGCGGGTTGCGCAAAACCTGCAACGGCAAGGCAAATTGGAAGCGGCAAAAAAGAAATGGGAAGAATGCAAAAAAGGCGGTCCGTGGTGGACAAAGTTAGCCGACAAACAAATTGCCGTAATTGACAAGAAACTGAAAAAGTAGTTACGCGATTACTTTCATAGTACCCAAAAAAATGACGGTTGATATTAATCAAACCGTCATTTTTCGTATATTTGACAATTATGCATCAGCCATTGTCTTTTTCAAATTGAAGCATAAAATCAATCAATTTTTCAACTCCGGCAAGTGGCATCGCATTATAAATACTCGCGCGGATACCGCCTACTGAACGATGGCCCTTTAAACCACTCATACCGTTTACGGCCGCTTCCTTGAGGAATTTGGCTTCGAGCTCTTCCGTAGGCAGACGGAAAACGATATTCATTTTAGAACGGCTGCCGGGAGAAACCGGACTGCGATAGAAACCGCTTCCATCCATAAGTTCGTAAAGGCCTTCAGATTTTATGTTGTTAATTTCTTCAATCACCGCTAAACCGCCTTGTTCCCGCATCCAGTCGGTTACCATTTTCAAAAGGTAAATAGCAAAAGTCGGAGGAGTATTGAACATTGAATCTTTGTCAATATAAGTTTTATAACGCAGCATGGTCGGAATATTTTTCGCGCCGCGCGCGGCCAGGTCCTTACGAATAATTACCAGAGCGACACCGCTTGGCCCGAGATTTTTCTGAGCTCCGCCGTAAACCATGCCGAAATCATTAATATCAATTACCCGGGACATGAAATCACTGGACATATCCGCTATCATCGGAACCCCTTCTTTCACCGGCGGAAAAGTATGATACTGGGTTCCGGCGATGGTGTTGTTGCTGGTAATATGCAGATAAGCCGCGTCTTCAGAAGGTTTCCAGTGACGAACAACCGGAATACGGTCATAATTAGTTTCTTTACTGCTGCCGACAACATTAACTTTGCCGAAAAGCTGCGCCTCTTTGATGGCTTTCGTGCTCCAGGTACCGGAATCAGCGTAGTCAGCCACAGCATCAGCAGTGAGAAAATTCATCGGAATCATGCAGAACTGCATACTGGCGCCGCCTTGAATAAAGCAAATTTCGTAATCATCATTGATATTCATCAAATCACGAATATTCTGTTTTGCCATTGCGAGAACTTCCATGAATTGCGGGCCGCGATGTGATAATTCCAGAATCCCGGACTGAGTACCGAGGTAGTCGCAAAATTCTTCTTGAGCTTTGAGCATCACATCTTCCGGTAGCATCGCCGGGCCTGCACTGAAATTATATACTTTCATTATATCGCCTCGCTTATATCGTTAATAAAGATTTATTTGCCGGAAAAATATTATTAGAATAAAACTAGTTCCTGATTTATTTTTTTCAAGTAAGCACAAGTGCTTTTTAGCTTTTATTTTCCGCATTTTCCGTTCTGAATTTTATCCGCGCATGGCGCCGGGTGCTACGGAAACCGACATTATTTAACATATTTTCTCCGGGCCATTTTCCTGCCGTACGCGGTTTTAAATATACGTTCGATCAAAGCTGAAATCTTATTTGCTTCCAGACCAGGGTATTCGTCGGGGATGTTGACAATCCAGTCCGCGTCCCATAGTATGCGGAATTCAATGGTATCAATGTCTTTGGCACTGTGGTGCGAAGCGATAATCCTGCATACATGCTCAATAACTTCCTTATCAATCTTAAGTTTTTCCATTATTCCCGCGGCAATTGGCGGCCCTTCGATTTCCTGGTAATTCCCGGCGCATGATTTATATTTACGCTCAGCTTCGTGAATGCCGATATCATGGAGAATAGCGGCCGCCCTGACCACCAGCGGATCACCTGTTTCATGCTTGAGAATCTCTTCGGCAAAACTCAAAACTTTCAGAGCATGGCTTATGCGTTTGCGGTCATTTCCGAAGATATTCCTCATCTCAGCTATCAGCCGGTCACACATGGAGATACTGCCGTCGTCCTGCGGAACAAGCGAGCCCAGGCATTCTTTGGCGTGCTTACACCATTTTGCGCAACCGAGGTCGATTTTCGGGTTGCGCACCTCGCCTTCGCATTCCGTGCAAATCCTGAATGGTTCGTCTTTGAAAAATTCAAGTTCCTTATCACAAAAAGGACATTTTACGTCAAAAATATCTTCCGGCGTCCAATATCGCATATCCTGTCCCGGACATCTGACCATGTTTATCTCCTTCATGTCAATATCAATTTTCAGTTACAATTCTGCATTCAGACTCCTGAGCAGTTACATTAATTTAACATATACCGGAGAACAATCAATTAGTTTTTCGTATAATTCTATAAATATACATCATCGACGGCAGATGGTGTTTTTTTATAGCTCAACCCGTGCAAAGCACCTGAGAATATGATATATTTTCCGCTTAGCTTAATTACATATTTTTTCCGGGAAGTAATGACCATTGTGGATAAATTAATTTAAAAAAAGACAAAGTTCTGGAGTGCCCTGCTTATCCTGACAACAATCTCTTCCTTTTGTCTCATCTTCGGGTTAAAAACCGGATTGCCGTCAGATGATCGCCTTTTTTATGAGCTTGGCGGCATCGAAAATGTAATAAAAAAGCATCTTCTGCACTTTGTGACATAAAATCCCAGCTTGCTCGTTGCGCCTCTAGGGACAGAGGCGGCTACATCTTTTTCGTGATATTTAAGCTCAATGA